>Ga0325402_1000835_pt1 | contig 23459 bp, 4 predicted proteins | sample PopdelMetagenome_22_FD_207212 | JGI IMG/M metagenome (GOLD analysis project Ga0325402, IMG submission 207212) | Populus deltoides microbial communities from Bellville, Georgia, United States - Xylem-PdKOR-R3 | ecosystem: Host-associated > Plants > Phyllosphere > Stem > Wood/Secondary xylem...
TTTTAATTAAATATCATTTAAAACAAGTGGGCCGGCCCGGCCCAAATAACTGGACCAAGCCCAGGAATTTTTGATTAGGCCGATCTCGGCCCAACATATCCTTTTTTTTTAGGCCAGGCAGGACCCAAATGGTCCTGCCCTGGCCTGCATGGTTGCTGGCCCAACCCAGCAACCATGCTAATTAATCATGCTGCATGTAGAACGAGAATTCGTTCTGCATGCAGAAACCTGGTTGGCAGCAACAGAGAGATGACGCTACTTGACGCCGATGGAGGCCTTGCTAGTCTAGACGGGGAGCGGCTGACGTGAGGACGGTGGCTGAGGCTGTGGCAAAGACGGTGGCCGATGGTAGAGCAGGATGAAAGAAGGAGAAGAAAATCTGCAGCGGGAGAGTGACCGGCGGTCGCGGTGGTTGTTCTGCCACTGGTGAGGATTTGGGTTTGCAGGGAGGCTGCGTTGCCGCCTTTTAGTGGAGGAGGAAGGCTTCTGTGGGGTCGTCAGGGGGTGAAGAGACGATGGAGAGAGAAGGAAGGGAGCAACATTGGCTAGAAAAGAAAACAGAGGCGTAAGCTCATTTTTGGCGATTTTTTGACTTGATTTTCTCTTCTCTCAGGCCATGAGATGCAGCCCTATTTATAGGAGGTGGAAGAGGAACATTTTGTCTTTAATGGTGTCAAATCTTGGCCTTTAGTTTGATTGGTAAGCATCTCAACCGTTGGTTCAAAGTGTGCACCTCGAACTGCCAAATTTAACAGTCCAAGACTGCCCGAGTTGCCTACTTCAGGCTAGTCACCGGAGCAGTTGTCATGTTAATAGGCATGAACGGATAATACTCGGGGATGGAGGGGTTTCAGGTGGCCATTTTGGTGCATGAGTTGTCAATTTTGGTGGACGTATGAGGCATTAAATGCACTTTAAAAGTAGCTCCCTGAGCTGTCATTTTCGGGCAAAAATCAGGGAAGACAATTAATAGTGACCAGACAACGCCTCATCTAGTCCTCTTTTTTTTTTAAGCAGAAACGGCGCCATTTTGGGTTAATAAAGGAGTTTTGACTGATTTTCAATTTAATCCGTGTTTAATAAAGGAGTTTTGACTGATTTTCAATTTAATCCGTGTTTTTTCAAATTATTTCAATTGAACCTCTAATTGACCCTAAACCTTTGATTTAATGCAATTAGGCCCTTGCCGAAACTTCAATTGGAACCCCAAGTTTGTGCGCCTTTTACAGTGTAGTCCTTGGTCTCGGATTTATGCAATTTCACTTCTAATTGACCATTAAACTTTCAATTTCTTCAATTTGACCCCCAGATTTTGTCAATTAAACCCACCAATTTTGGCGCCTTTTGCAGATTGGTCCTTGGCTGCGAATTTTGTCAATTTAACCCCTAATTGACCCCAAAACTTCAATTTTCTTGCAATTTGGCCCCTAATTTCAATCAATTAACTTGGAAAAAATTAAATTTGGTCTCTTAAAATTTTAATCTTCTCAATTAAGACCAAATTAAGCTCCCAAACTTAATTTTTCACCAATTACGCCCCAAATAAAATTAATTTGGCCCATTTAAAGTATAATTAAGTCCTTGCACTTAATTAAATCCTTCAATTTAAACCTAAATTAATCTTAAACATAATTAAAATTTAATTTGGCCCATGATTAAATCAAATTGGTCTATTAAAAATTTAATTATATCATTGGACTTAATTTTTATGCAAATTCGTTCTATAATCATTTAATTTAACCTTGAATTTGTATTTTTTTTTCTCTATTTTTGGGCATAATGGGGTACAATTAGGCCTTGAATTTCCTCCAAAAATTACAGCTTGATTTTTGTCTTTTTTTTTGTGGTCTTTCTTGATCTGTTTTCTCTATATTGCCAGCCTTTATTTTATTTTTTAATTTTTATTTTTAAAAAAAAATAAATTTTTGAGAATAACTGGATTATAACAGCTACAGTAATGTTCAGAAAGGTGATGGTTATGGTACTGTTGCAGTAAAGATGAGGTTGAACTTATTGTAACCGATTGAGGTCTTTTTGAAGCTCAAATTAGATACAAAGGTTTTTGTTTCAAAATTTTATTTATTTTACTTGTTATTTTTATATATTTTTTAATTAAGTTTGGGATATTTATTTAATTTGATTTTTATTTGTTAGGTTGGTTTAGCTTACTATTTAAAAATATTTTTGAATGCTATTGGTATTCAATTATAAATATTCATAGTTTGTTTAATCTTAATTTTTATATAGTTTAGTTGCAATTTAGAGGCTCCCTTTTCAGCATCTTCCACATAATTCTCTATTGACTAATAAACTTGGTAGACCTTTAATGTAGATCATTTCCAATGTACACAAACCGAGCATCAATACACTGAGCCTAACTAGCAATCCTACCAAAACCCAAGGAGAAACTGACAGATTTGAACAGTAGATCACTTCGAATCAGCCATGCTATCCACAAAACTAAGAAAAGAACAAGTAAGCACTGGCTACTTGCATCTTAAATAAAAGTCTAGAAAAGAGTAAGAATCAAGGTGCCTCTAGAATATGTGAGTTTGTTGCATGGTTATAATCTCCTCTAATAGTTTTTGTTGATCGGTTTTTCATATAATGCTGTCGCTGGATCCTTCTTTTATTGATGCTAATTGTATGGGTTCCATGGTAATGTTATTGCAATGTCTAGGTATCTGGTCCTAAAAATTTAGATCACAAATTTAGTGGCGTGGAGACAAAAGCTACATCTTTTTTATTTGTTGTTTATGTTTTGTGGTTTCTTGAACTTATTGTCCTTATTTTGATAAATATGTTAAACTTGAGTTTCTGCAGATTTGTATTTTATCCTTTCGGCCAAATTTTGGTGATTCAATGTAATACTTTGCTTATACACACACACACACACACACACACACACACACACACACACATACAAGTCACAACGAACCATTTCCTGAAAAGGTAGCAGCGCTTGATTCCACATGCAGAGTTCATTAGCCAAATAGAACTTGCAATGGGGCTGAAGCATCTAAGCACCAAATGCCAAAGAGGATAATGACGAAGCAAAACCTGTACAAGAACTTTTGTTGAAGCCATTAATTGACGTTGCAGAAATGGTTCAAGATATCAGTTTGAGGAGTCAAATATAAGACAACGAGATTTTCCTTTTAGCTTTCTCAATATTTTAACTAGTAAAGAAGAGAGCTAGCAGTCTATTTTCCAACATAGCATCCAGATATCACAAGTCCCTCTTGCCTTGTAATGGGCCATAGAAAAGATCATGCCTTGTAATTGGACTTCAAGAGCTCACAATCCGAGACCAATTTGGCCGTGTTAATAGAAACCAAAAATCATAATTCTAATTTTGTTGGTTCATCATGCTAAATCCCATCACATGCAGGCTCAGGAATATAATTTCCACTGATCAAGCTGAACTCTAACCATTTAACATTCTCTGCTATTCATGTCATGCTAATAGCAATTTTTCGGCATGTGCAATTCATAAATTCAAATTTCCATGCGTCAGATGAAGCATCTATATTTTGCTGCCAAAACGCTGAGAAGTTTCAAGTAGAAACATAACCTAATGTTTTTGCCATGCTTCTGATATTTTATTACACAAATTTATTATTTAGATAGTGAAAACACACGTCTCATCAATATTCTTACGCACAATCACTATATTTTATTGTCACATACTGCTTGGATAATCATCTCTTCCATTAGAGGTTGCCATGGTGGATATTGTGAGGATAATTATCATTAAGCTTTTTCTGAGCTTATTTGCTGGTGTCGTATGGCTTAGCATCCTCATCTGACAGACGTGTATACGCTCTTTTTCCAAAGGCCCATGCTTAAGTTTTAGTAAAATGGGCTCCGTTCCGGTACACATACTCTCTCCTGTCGTCACATGGGCTAGGAAGAGATGAACACGGGACGGTTCCGAAAGTACGTCGCAACAGCTCTTAACTCTTATTGTTATATTTGAAACCAGCAAGCAAGCCTAATTAGTTAATGGTAGCAAGGGATTTAACAACAATTCCTCTCTTTAACCATTGACCAAAAAAAATAAAAAATCGAGGCCAATTACCTTGATTTGAAAGATCTTCAGAATCAATTTCGTAAGAATTTATGTAGGTAAAAATAGCACCAGGAAGCGTGGAAGTAAAATTGTTGATAGTAATTATAGGAACTGATTAAATCTTAAATTTTAGATTTGTTTTTATATAATTATGATTTGGAGTCTTTTTAGAGTTATATATTTATAAAATTGTTAATTTTAAAATACATGTACACGTAACTTAACTCGGATAACCATATTAATTAAAAAAAATATTACTCATAGTTGAAGCTTTTGGTTGAAATTTTGCACATCACGGTTGAACTCCTGTACACATGAAAATTCATCGGCTATCTTTCTTGCTCCTGTATAATACAAATCCTGGCAAGAATAACAAAAATGGAATTAAATGGGGCTTCAAGCTTGTTTCAAATCATACTTTTAGATATTGGATCGTTAATGATTATTGCTACTATTTTCACAAGAGACATTAAAGGAAACGAAAACAAGATATAGAAGAAGATCAAGTGATCAGTAGCTAGAGAAGAGTGATTTGCAGTCAGGGCGGTGGAATTAGGGGGGCTGGCAGGTTCAGCCCCTCTCCTTCATTAAATTAGAGAGAACAGCAACAAGATAGAAAGAAGGCAGATGTGAGAATCTAGGGATGGCTGCTTTGGAGTGGAACGAACTGGGACCATATATAGAGGTTGATTGGGGAGTCACTAGTCATCTGGTAGCCATATGAGATTTGACAAAAACAGGAAGGAAATCATATGATTTTTCGTCTATTTTTTGGAGAAGCGCGAGTGAGCCTTCTACACCTACGCAATATTTACTGTGATCTTCTTTCTTAGGGAACGCATTTTACTTAGAATTGTTGTGAAATATTGACAATAAACATCATTTCAAAACAACCTATCTTATCCACTAATTATTATTTTATCTATAATTCTCCATTTGTATTCATCAGCGAGTCCCGTATACGTGTTTCTTTAAGAAAACACGTTGATTATCTTTAAGAAAACAAGAGAACAAACAACATGTGAAAGTGAAATCATGAATCGGCACAAAAGAATATATAGACACACAAGTTTTTGTGTTGATTCATGATGTCACTTTCACTTGTATGTGTTGTTTTTTACACTGCTAACTTTGTTTATAATGCTTATAATTATAATTAGTGTTTGATTATTATTTTAAGATATAAAAAACAATGATAATGGACGAGACAAAACACGAGACGAAGTTAAATTTATGTTTGACAATAATAAATAAGATATAGTGAATGTTTTTATATTGATCTGAGACAAGATATAACAAATTACTAAAAGTTTCTTACACTTAATAGTAATATGTATTATTATTAAACTTGTAATATTTGAAACAATAAATAGATATTATTATTTTTATAATGAATGCTATTTTTTCTTAACTAACTTAAACTGGTAATTTTTTTACTCATAGAAATAAACAAGACATTTATAATCATCATACAATCACAATTTATTTCTATTAAAATATTAAAAATAATTATAATTTACTTAGTCGTTAAATTATTTCTTCCAATATATTTAAATAATATGCATTAATTAATTAAACTAATCATAAAATATTTACCCGGCCCACCAGAAATTTAAAATCTAACATAGATATAGAAATGCAAAATAATTTCATCACAAATATACATTTTGTTTTATTATCATCCAATCCTCACTCATTCTATATAAAAATAAAATTCATCTTGTACTTTTTAATAAAGAAATCTTTGGTTAGTTAATTTTGTTCAATTCATAAGAAAATGATTTATGCTAATTCATTTAATTTTAATTATTAAAAATTATTAAATTGTATAAATAATTTATTATGTTTTTCAGGCAATTTATTTTTCTATATTAATTTGATGAAATGGAAAAAAAAACTTTTAATACAATTATATTCTTAAAAATTAAAATATTGATATGCGTGTGTGATAAAATATTTGAAAATTACTAAAATACAAAAATTAAAATTATGAAATATTTAAAGGAACATTTGTGGAAAACAAAATTAACTTGGTTTTGTCTCCATCTTTGTTCCCTCTATCCCGAGCTTCTTTTTAGAAGGATAGAAAATTGACTAGAATTTATCACACTTGTCTCCGTCTCAATAAGCAAAGAAGAGAAGATGATATATATGTTAGATAAAAAAAATAGATAGATTAAAAAATATATAATAGTATTGTTAAGCACTATTTGGGAATGCACTTGTCATGAGATTACTATTCTGTACTCTAAAATTAAGTATTGTTTAAAATTAACACTATTTAGCATTGTAGATCACGTCTGCCTTCTAATTAATGCCACCAACAATTAGAAAATTATTTGTTCTTTGATTATGATATAATGGGATCCAACACTTTGCATCTAGGTCATGATTTGCAAATGGGTCATTAGATTCTTGCAAAGAGTTGGAGATATATAGAATCTGTCAAAATATCTTGCATAATCCATAAATATTCTTCTTTGGATTTGGAGGCCATTACTTTAATGATTTTGGATAGTTGTGGATTTCCAAAAAATCATGATAGCAGTTGAGGTTTGTATTGTTGTTGCTCTGAAAAGTCTTGCCAAAATTTGGTGCTGAATGCCCTGATCAGTGCTGGAGTATTGGTCTTAACATCTTGTTTAAAATCATAATTTCATGCGCAAATCCATGGAATACTAAAATTATAACAAAATGGAGAAGTCTTGGAAATGATTCATCTTTTGGAATTTATTGACAAAAGTCTGGTATCATTCCAAAATTTGTTGTGGATCGAAGAATTTATGTGGTCGCTCCAAACCAAGACCACCAATGAATGAACCAAATTGGGAATTGAATTTAATTATGTGTCTGAAATATTTGTTTTGGATTATAAAGGCTTAAACCAAACTTGTTGATGGTCCTATTAATTGAATGTTTGATGGGTTTTTAGATTCATGGTTATTTTAGTCGGAGATTTTCAGTACAAATATTGTAATTCGGACGGATGAATTATTTTAAGAATTTGGGCTTTTGAATGGATAAAAAAATTGAGTTGGTGTTTTTGTGTACTATATTTGTTCTTGAATAACTTGATTTCGATTAGTATATTTTCATATTAAATTTAGGATTTTGCTTACATCCTAGGCTTCTAAATGCCAAATTGGAGGGAAAATATTTTTATAATAGTCACAGTAAAATCCATTTTCTATTAGCGAAAATTTTAAAAATTTTCTTTGAGAGATATTATTGAATAAATTTTTTTTAAAAAAAAAAGTTTTGATGATGTTTTGAAATCACCACCATCTTATTTTAGAAAACAATGAGAAGAGGAATATCTGATTTTGAAATCAACACCTCTTTGAATTTTTTAAAATTTGAAGCAATTGATGTTGGCATTTGAAGCTCAGGATTAGTTGGTTTGATTGAAATTTGTTTCACCTATTGTGTTAAAACTTGTAAATATCAAAATGATTAGCTTAGATTAATGAAGGATTACTTGGGTTGATGAAGATGAATTTATTTACATTGTTAATTTATCCAAATTAGATAAAGAATTGTGATTATTTATGTAATTATGTAATTTTTTTGGATAAATTATATAGAAATATCAAATAAGTTTTTTCAAAAAAAGATAAATACAAGTTATCTGAATATACTATTAGATAAGTGTTTTTGTGAAACTCATTATCAGTTTGTTAAGAACGTAATAGACTAGAAACGTTGAAGATAATATTTATCAAAGGTTCTTATCCTTATCACATGGATATGTATGCAAGGAAGGACAATCAAAAGCATTTTGGAGAGCACCACTGGCAGCAGAGCAAGAGTGTCTAATCAACTAAGATGTTACACAGAGTTTCTCAGCATATACTCTTGATACACAAGTAGAGTTGTAAGAAAATAATATAAATCATATCTTGAGATTTCACCTAACAGCTTAAGTTATTGAGTTGAGGTGATTTTTTGACATGGAATCAAAGCCTTGATGACCAAGCGGTAACGAGTTTGAATCTCACCATCCCTATTTATTTAATAAAAAAATAAACACAAGATAGTATGAGTCTGTGCAAGTTTCAAGCTCAAAGGACTTTCACTTGAGAGAGTGTGTTAGAGAATAATATAAATCATATTTTGAGACCTCACATAATAGCTTATGCTATTAGGTTAAGATGGTTCTTTGACAGGAGTGTTAAGAAAATTCTCAAGGATAATTGTTCGTTGAAGAGTTGGAGAGACTCCAGACTCTTGGAGAAGTTCTTAAATTAATTGTTAGCAACTAGATATTACAGTTAGGATGAAAAAAATTTAAAGATCGTCAGGTATTATCGCAAGCCTGTATTGAATCTTAACACTTAAGCTACTAGTAGATTTGAGATTTTCTAAGGTATTTGATTAATATTTGGTAGAGATTAACCCTTATTGGATGTAATTTTTATCATCACCGGTGTTAGAAAAAGAAGAAGCATCGGTGTCAAGTTTAAATTCATCATGAATAATAATAGTGAATATTTACCCTAAAATCATTTTTCATCATCCCGATGAAGAAGTTGTCATTTATATTACTTTTAACTTGTGATGAAGTTCTTTGAGTCACCTTTTAGCTATTGTGATTATAACATGTTACTTCAAACAAAATTACCCCTAACTCATCTAATTATATCCATCCTTCTCAATGGTCATTATATGGCACACATGCATCATTATCATTATTTCTGTCATGAACCTTGCAAATTTAGTCAATTAAAAGTTTTGTTGTAAAACATTTTTCAACTTCTTGGTTTAGGACCAAGATGCAAATTTTAATGATTGTGTTTGTGCAGGTCAATTGTTGAAATAAAATCATAGAGATGTAAATTTAAAAGTATTTTTAACAAATAGACATTTAGATTTGTTTGGTCGAAAGCCTAAAACATGTCATTCAAGTGTTAAGATGCAATTTTGGATGTTGATATATGATGAAATGGGTATTGGTTGGAATTGTAAAAAAAAATAATATTTACCCTAAAAGTTTGACTATAAATGGATCAAATAGATTTTCCAACAAATGAAGGGTTATTTGTAAAGAGAATATTAAGTTCCAAAAGAAGAGTTTTGACTTTCTTAAAAGAAAAAACACTTTATTTTTTGTTATGTTGATTTCCATTTATTGATGAGAACTCTTGATTCAAATGTCGTAGAGGATGATATGCAACATAGAAATAAGTTATGATATTTTCTTGACAAACATTTTCATCCATTTCTAAAGGCTAACACTCATCAACACAAACAAATGGTCTTTAATAAGAAATAACTTTTAAAAGCATGAAATGCAGGTTAAGGTTCATGTCTATGAAAAAAAAAGGATATGTTCATACGCAAATATCTTTTAGTCTTGTTGCCTTGATTTCTTCACCTTAATGATTGATCTCACTTCAATTTGTTCTTTAACTTTCATAATTTGCCATTAATTCTAGATTTTACACCATCGTTAGGGATACTTCCATAAGCTTCTGTTTTTACAAACACACCAGAATAAAAACAAAGCACAAAATAAAAAAACATATATCTAAGTAAAGCACAGATTATTTCTAGTGTGAGAATAGAGGCAAGTCCAACAATGACAGAAACCTTTAATAAACACAGAGTATACTTATAAATGCAAGAATATAAAACAAAAATATATCTAGAAAAGAAAACAAAGTTTGAAATTTAAAGAAATCTTACTTAACTTTATATTAAGGTAAATACATAAGGTATGAATTTGGATATAATTAATATAAAGATGGAGAAAATGAGGGTTTTTTTTTAGAGATATTGGTTTTCTCTACTCCAGAGTTGTTTAAAAAAAATTATTTGCCTTCAATAAAAGACAGAGCTACTTATTTATAGGGGAAAATGATAACAAATTTGAAATTTTACAAAGTCTTGTAATTATTGTGCGTTTGAAAGTTTATATGATATAGTTGTCAACCTTTGTTTTCCACCACTAAATTTTTTTTGTTGTATTTTCAAGTGGAGAAGAACTTGTTTTCTTGTGCTGACAGAAATCTTTGGACCGGGAGTATGAAGTGCCAGGAGAAGATGGGCCTGCCATAAAGGCTTAATAAAAACAAAACAAAATTAAATATGGGTCATAAATATTTTTGGCTTCACACACATATATACACAAATATGCATGGGTAGAGATGCTTAGGGTTTTTGTATATAAGGGAGAATGCCAAAATAATCTTGTTATTTTCATCTTCTAGGCCGATTATGGATATTGAAGATGAAGAGGAAATATAGTCATTTATTTTGGAGTCACTTTATAAGAGTTACTTCATGATTTTAAAATACTCTTTTTTGGATTTTGTTGCATCTAGAAGAGCTGAAGCATGAGATTTTAGGCTAAGAACTAAGATTGAGGGTTTAAGTCCTTAATCTCGGCTTTTTTGATTCTGTTTTATTTTAAGACTGCAAGTTTAGAACTCTTGAATTCTATTGCAAAAGAGTCTCATAATTTGATTTTGAATCTTCTAATGAGAATGGGGGATCTATGCTAAGTATTGTAATCAAAGCAATAAGCAGGACTAACAAACAAAGAATTGTAAACAGAAAGGAGAAATGGTGGAAATTGTTTTTCACTTTCTATGGCTTTGTAATTATCTTTAAAGATGGCATAACCATTCTCAACCATAGAATGAGGTTGAAGAAAGTCATATAAAACACCAAAATAGTTCTATCATTGGCAAAACTAGTTTGGTAATTTAAAAATGTTTATGCAGTTGTTCAAATTGAATAGCAAAACATGACTACCCTCGGAGTTTTAGAGAAGAAATGTATTAAACCATGCCTGTTATTAATCTCAATAGGTGTAGGAGAGATAGTGGTTAGGTAGTGTGGCCTGGAAACTGACAAGAAAATAAACTTCTTTGTGAAGAACTTGCTTCCAATCAGAAATGTTAAGGATTTTTTGGATAATGCAAGTAGAATAGGCGGGTTAGAGATGATTTTGCTAAAGTTTGAAGTGTTTAAATCTGGTTGATCCTTTTACTTCAAGGATTTCTATATAATAAAGTCAGGGTTTTGTAAAATCTCATGGTTTGTAATTTCAACCTGAAAAAATCTTTAAAGTTGTTATTAATTGATCAGAATGAAAAAAATTCATCTTCAATAAACAAAACATTTTGGAAATTTTGTTTTATAATATATTCATATTTTTTTGAAATATTTTTGTTTTGAGAAAAATCAATTTGAGAGTTTTCTAAACATTAAAATAGGGGTTTTTAGAGGAAGATCCTGCTTTAGTTTTGGAAATCATTTGAGAAGATTTACCTTCCTTGGAGGATTTCTGGCTGATAGTTTGTAGAGCCAGAAGTAGTTCTGAAGAATTTAAAAGGGAATTTACCCAAGTTTGCACTCGAGAAGAATGATTCATTTTTTCTTCTTCAGTAACCATATTATTAGGCAAAAATTTGTTTTGATACAAGGTTTTGAATATCTTTTTGTAAAACCTCTTTAACTGATTTGCAATCAATATGCAAAAGAAACTTTTGGTTTAGTAAATCACTTTGAAATTTTGTAATGCACATGAAAATTGAAAGAATTTTTTTTTTAATGGTTGAATAATTCTTTTGACAATCATTCTAATGTGTGGATGTAAATTGAAGAATATATTTTTTAAAATTTTGAACTTACTTAAGGATACCGCCATAACTTAGCTCTGAAACATCTGTTTTAACTATTTTAGGAGCTAGGGGATTGGCTATATATAAGCAAAGGTTTTCTTGTACCTGTTTTTTTTATATCTTTTTAACAATGTTAGAATGTTCATCAAATTATTTCTTAACCTATCATGCAATGGTTTTGCTAATGGCTAATGTTCGTATAAAAGTTTAAGACATAGTCAAGATTCCCTAAAAAAAATTTGCAACTGATTTTTGTCAAGGATTTTGTCAAGAAATTTACTAGCAAAGTTGAGAGATCTCTTTATAGGTGTGATTGTGTCTTAAAAAATATCATGATCAAGAAAACAAATACGAGTTTGGAAAAGAAAAATCTTAGTTTTTGAAACAACTAATCAATTTTTATTTGCAAGATAAAAGAACGTTTGTAAATGTTTAATATGTTGTTTTAAGGAGTATGGATTAAAATCTTGAATATAGATTAAAAATATCATTCATGATTATTTGAAATTATGAGGGAGAATTTTTTTTAATCCAAATGACATTACATTCTATTCATATTGACCAAATGGAATAGTAAAAGTAGTTTTATAACAATCTTTTGGATGAATCTATATTTGCGAGAAATTTAATAAATACTTCTTATTTGAAATTGGATATCTAATCCATTTTAAAGCTCTGTAGTTTATGACGAGTCGTGATATGCCTCTTTCTATTTCAAAATTTTTGTTGACATAAAAAGCTACACATAACCAAGTGATCTAGATTTCTTTATAAGACCTTTAGACTATAAATCTTGGATTTCAAGTCCACAATGTTGTTCTAGCACAATATTTATCTGGATTGGTCTAGCTTTTATAGTTATTTGTTTTTCATTAAAATTGTCATCATAAAGTTGATCAACAACATGTTGTTTTCTTTTTCAAAAAATATTTGGTAAATCAAAGCAAATCCCTAATTCTATTTTGTTTTGGAAATCTAAAATTATTTTTGGTATAATAAGAATTTGAAATTGTTGTTCTATTTTTTATAAAAATACATTTTGTTTAAGATGCATGAGTTGAGTTTACTTTACAGAAATCAAAGTGTTTATTTGATAAGTACGAATACAATATGCTTTGATTAAATTAAGATTTCTAGTTTAGGTTTTTCTAGGAAAGGAAAAACAAGTTTTGAACCATTAATTTTTGAAGTAATGTTTTCATGGCCAGTTTTGTAAGGAGTGATCATATTGATGAAAGGAGTGTCAAGAATAACAACATGATTAATATCATTTGTAACAACAAAAAATTTTCTAAGATAAAAATCATTATTTGAAATGGATACTTGAGTTTTATTTTTTATTACTAATTTAGTATTGTTTGTTACATAAAGTTTTTCAGAAATATTTTGTAAAAATCATTTTAGGACTATTCCTTTTTTGGTACAATTTAAATCTGCACTTGTATCAAATAAGACGATAGTATCTACTTGAAAATCATCTAAAAAGCCAATGTAATTTTTATGAAATGCTTTTTTGAAGTAATTTGAGTTAAAACATGAAGAAAAAACTTGAGAAACATGCTCAATGTTTGTTAATGTATGCTCTCCTAGGTTATATTCTATATCATAATTAGACTCTAATTCCCTATCGAATTTAAATCATTTTCTAATTTTATAAAAAGAAGTTGTAATATGGCAGAATCTTTTTGCTGGGCTTGTTTAAGATTGCTAAGCTTAGTTTTCATGGTTTTGATTTCTAGGATAATATCTATAGGTTTGGACTTTTTTTCTTTTTGTTGAGGATTTTTAAGAGATCATAAGTATTTGTATTAGTTGAAGATAAAGGGGAATGATTTTAAATAAGCTGTGGTGGTTTTTGGTTATCAAAAGTATTTAAGAGTTTGTCTAGGTAAGGATTTTATAATTAGGGATCATCAAGGCGTTTAATGGCTTCAATGAAGAATTCTTGGTCTCTAGTAAAGACATTGATTTGTCTTGAAATGTGATCAGAAGAATCTTCTGAGTGAAAACTAGATATTGTCAATTCATCAATTTGTAGAGGTTTTTAAGAAGTATTTGAAGTGTTCGTTTCAGTTTCATATAATGTTGTATGTTTCTTTCATCATCATTTAAGATGTTGACAAAATTGCCAACAGAAAAATGAGCAATAAAAACTTATTTTTTGACGAAGATATTCCATTGAAATTGGAAGTTGTCGATAAAAATATTAATAAAATATAAATTTCTAAAGAGAAACTTGTCAGAAATATGTTTTTGTCGATCATCCTATCAATAAGTCATATTTTAACAAAATATATAATAATATATTTAACTGATGTTTTTTGATTTTCTGCTGGTGTTTATTACTATAAAAAGCATATTTGTATTTTACATAATCACTGTGAGGAAAACACTCAAATTCTAGTCCTTCTGAAAGCTTATTCCATTTAATAATAGATTTATTCTACTATTAAAGATTATTGTCGTTAATGTAGTAGAGCCCTTTGATATTAAAGGCTATTTTAGTAATTAAACTCCTATGATGTGATTTGTTTAATACTAGCTCGGTGATGGTTTGGTTAGACCATGTCCACGGGGTAATTATTTGTATGTCCGTGAACTCTAAAGATATTGTTTGAAAATTTTGCAGTTGTTTTTTTTTAAAATATTTTTTTATTTAAAAATAAATTAAAATTATTTTTTTATTTTTTAAAATTATATTTTATACTAGGATATTAAAATAACCTGAAAATATAAAAAAATATATAATTTTTTTTAAAAAATAAATTTTAACAAAAAATAAATTAAACCGTACAGTCATGCACCCTCTAAATCATTATTTGAAAAAGTTAAAAACAAATTTATTCTTGAGAAAAAAATAATTAATTTTATATTGTGAATTTCTAATTACGATTACAAAAATACTAAACTTTATTCCCAAAAACAAAAAAAATAATATTAATCACGATGTTATATATTATTATACATTTTTTATTTATAGTTAGATGTTATTTTTAACTGGTTTTTGTGCACAGATAGTAAACTCACTTCTATAATATGACGAACAAAAAAGCTATTTCTGCATGAAATGAAAAATTAATAAAAAATTTAGTTTTAACAACATGATCATTAGAGAATTTATTTATTTTTGTTATAAAAAAGACACTCAAATCCAATATTTTTTTTTTATTGTTTTGACAAAGATGGGTATGGATATCATTTATTTATCAATAACGGTAATATTTCACATAATAATAATAATAATAATAATAATAATAATAATAATAAAAGAACAAAATCTCTCACCATGATTTTTGTGATTAGATGGCTATGTTTTTTTTTTATATATATAATTTATTATTCTTGATTCATTTTTATGAAATAACATTATTTAATTTATATTTATAAGACTTTCCAACAATAAAAATCAGGCCAAATTGTTCTCAAATTTGTAATTTGTCCAAACATCAGCTACCTAATTATTCGACTCGCCTGCCTATTTGTCGTTCCCAGACAAGCTACATATACAATTTTCAAGTCATTATTTATGGTTTTGGGAAGAGATAACTAATAATGCAAAGCACCCTCCTAACAAATAATAATAATAATAATAATAATAATAATAATAATAATTCAATTGTCCTTTTTACGAATCATTTAAAACCACAATAATATTTATAATTTTATATCGTTTTGATTCGAAAAACAAAAAGGTAGAGTTCTTCACTCCTTCGTGGATGGAAGGCAGCCAACTTAAACAAACATAGACCCGCAAGAGTTGAAGCAAAGCTGCCGCCATTAAAACCAATCCAATGCTTGCCAATCCTTTTCATTTCAAAATCAAATCAATACTTTCACTACCGAGTCATATTTTTTTCCTACCCATTTTAGGAAAATTCACACAAATGTCCTATAGAGACAAGTACACGTAGACATGTCAATTTTTAAATGCGTTTGTTTTTTGAAAATTAGTTTTTAAAATATTATTTTTTAAATTTTTTTGTGTTTATTTGTCATTAGAAAAGTTGATCAACAGAAAACACTTTCTAGTCAAAAAATAATTTAGCTTGATTTTCAGGAAAATATTTTCCTTTTATTTTGGATGAAAAACACTTTCTAGAAGTTGTGAAAAATTTAGAAATGTTATATTATTTACTGATTATATCAAATTTAGTCCTCAAACTTTTGATTGCTATATATATATTTTGTTTTGAATATTTGTTTTTCAATTTCATCCCTTAGAATTTAATTTTTATATTAATTTTGGTCCTTATTTTTATAATTGTTATTTGTTTTTTCCTTATTATTTTTTAATTAAAAATTTTTATCTATCAAATTTGGTTCTCATTCTTTTGATTGTTACTTATTTTATTTCAAATAATTTATAAAATGTTAATTATTATTATTTTAATTTCTTCATCTTTCAATTTTTTTTATTTTTTAGACTTGATCTCTATTATTTTGATTATTATTTATTTTATTTGAGATAATTTATGAAATTATATATTTTTTTTAATTTGTAAGATTTGTTCCTTTTTATTTTAATAAACTTGAAAAAAATAAAATATTAATAAGTTATTTTCCAACTCATTTTGCATGACATAACTAAATACTGAAAAGTATTTTCCAACTTATTTTTGATTACAATACTAAATATTAAAAAATAATTTATTTTTAAAAAACTTATATTTAAAAAAAACTAATTTTCGACAAACAATCTCTAATTGAATTATTATTAGCTACCATTTAAACACTCCGACCTCTCCCTAACACTCTTGTCTTGTACTGTATGCATAGCCATAAAGTCATTTCTAGCAGAGACAACTGAGTCAGTTACTGTCTTTCTTTTCCATCTCTCTTCCCCTCTCTCTCCCTGTCTCTCTCTCTCTCTCTGTATGAAACAGAGTACTCTGCTTCACACTATACCGTTACAATGAAGTACATAAGAGCCAACAGCTTGAAAAGGCTTTTCTCATTGAAAAGAAGCAGTCTTCAAGATATAGTTTTCACCAACGAAGAAGAAAAAAACAATGAAAACTCCAAGGTTGTTCAAGAGCAAGAACATTCTCGAAGGCCCTCTTGGAAATGCTTCTCTTTTGAAGAAATATTCGATGCCACCAATGGCTTTAGACCAGGTTTGCTTCACCTTCATTGTAACCTTCTAAATTCTACCCATGTGTTTTGCAATTAATTTGTGTTCAATTTGCTACTTGGTGTGTTAGAAAATTTGGTGGGGAAAGGAGGGTATGCAGAGGTATACAAAGGAGTGTTAGGTAATGGAGAGGAGATTGCAATTAAGAGGCTAACAAAAGCTTGTAGGGATGAGAGGAAAGAGAAGGAGTTCTTGTCAGAGATTGGGACAATTGGTCATGTCTGCCATGCTAATGTGATGTCCTTGTTGGGTTGTTGCACTGACAATGGGCTTTATCTCATCTTTCATTTCTCCTCCAGAGGCTCTGTTTCTTCCCTTCTTCATGGTACAGACATACAAGTTTGTTTTGTTTGCTGTCTCAGTAGATAATGATGTTTCCTATCTTATCTGGGTTTTGTTAGTTCCTGCAATGTTTTGATGTGTAAGGCTTTGGTGTTTCTTAATGTAGATGAGAATTTTCCAGTGTTAGATTGGAAAATAAGGTACAAGATTGCCATTGGAACTGCTAGAGGGCTCCATTACTTGCACAAGGGGTGTCAAAGAAGGATAATTCACCGAGACATTAAATCTTCAAATATTCTTCTGACAGCTGACTTTGAACCATTGGTAAGGGATGCATGTGGATTAGCCCTTTCTTTCTTTGCAAACTTTACTGATTAAACCAAGGTTTTACTCTCAGAAATTTTACTTTCTAAAACGAGTATCATACTAGTGCTGTTTTGTTTTGAATGTTATAGATATCTGATTTTGGATTGGCAAAATGGCTTCCATCTGAATGGACTCACCATTCAATCGCTCCGATTGAAGGAACCTTTGGGTAGGGTATCTAGCTAGCAACCATTTTAACTCCTATGGAGGTATGATTCCTGCTTCGTTTTACTTAGATTGAAACTGAAATGTTGCATAGAATTCTATAGGCACTTGGCACCTGAGTACTACATGCATGGAATAGTGGATGAAAAAACAGATGTGTTTGCATTTGGAGTCTTTCTACTGGAGATCATTTCTGGCAGGAAACCAGTTGATGGTTCTCACCAAAGCATTCATAACTGGGTAAAAAAATTGCCATTTATTTACTATTTTTAAAATGATTTCGTCTTCATTAGGCAATCCTTTAATTATGTTTTGATAAATTTAAGTTAAATGGACTTGTGGGTTTCTGCTGATTAATTAACAGGCTAAACCAATATTGAGCAGAGGAGAGATTGAAAAGCTGGTGGATCCAAGGCTTGGAGGGATCTATGATGTTACACAGCTTAAAGGACTTGGCTTTGCCGCATCCCTTTGCATCAGGGCATCTTCAACATGGCGCCCTACCATGAGTGAGGTCGCTATTTGCTATGCTTTATTTTTGTTGTTGCATTTAACAGCATACTAATGATTCTTAATGGACCGACAGAAGGATGGTTTTGGTGTTAATTATCCTTGAACAAAATGTTGCGATCACCATTTTAAATGTTTTAACTCCGTAAACCTACCATTTTAAATGTTTTCCTGTCAAAATAAAGAAGTTTTTGTAACAAATCAATGCATTGACTATGTGGATTTCTTGATTAATAAGATAATAATCACACTAATTTTTTTTTTGTTATAAAAGAAGAGGCTTGAGTTTTAGACCTTTTTTTTAAATAAAAAAAAATATTAATCAGTTCAGCTGTAACTTGTTGGCTTCCAAACTCGCTCATAAGGTGGATCATTGCATAATGCTTGTGCATGATTCCAATAAAATACCTTTAGTTGACTGTTTCTTAAGAGTCCATGGATCCAAGTTTCTGCTATTTAAATCGGTAATAAATGGGTTAGATATAGTAGCCTAGTGTAAGCTGTCCCCCTTTCAATTTTGATTGTTGTCCTGTGACAAACCATGCACATCCTTTTCAGCAATTAAGAAGACGGCAACATGTAAACTTAGATTTGATCCTTTAGGTACAGGTAGCGGGATTTGAGTTTTTTCACGCAATTCCAATAGTCGGAGGATGTTCTATCCTACCTAACCTAAATCTTTAACCTAAAACACTCATTAAATTATGGATCTCCCATGTGATTAGGAGATGAGAATCATTGAGAGAGCAGGTCTTGTTTATAATATTGTAGTGATAAAAGTGCCCTGAATTTACATATTGATTGACAAGTGCGTTTGTTCCACCCTTTCAAATCAATTATAGTGGCAGGATAGTGATGAGCATAAATTTCAAGAATATTGTTATAGACTTCGTATTATTGTGTTTGTGGGGCAATTCTAAACAAGAAACCATATAAAATAGATATTGAATGGATAACCCTTTTAAGGATTCAAGAATATGTATGTGAAACATGTTAGGAGGATATAGAATATGTCTTTCAAATTAATAGCATCATTTCTTGTGTCAAATGAAATGATGTTGGTTTAGAATTTGAGGGCTAATATTTTAATTATAAAGTCAAAAATCTGATATACCAAATGATGAAATCTTGTGAGGTCAATAAAATTTGTTGTTTATTAATTAGCAGGTACTGGAAGTAATGCTGGGAGATCAGGAGGAGATGGATGAAGAAAGGTGGGAGATGCCCAAGGAAGAAGAGCATGAAGAATTCTGGGGTTTTGAAGATCTAGAATATGAATGTCACAGTTCCTTCTCAATTTCTCCACAAGATTCAATCTCTACAAGAAGTACTACGACCATTATACATTAGGTGCTCGAGTCAATATCCTAACCACCACTTTTGTCGACATGTAAATACATTATGTACGTGCGATACTCAACTATTAATGATGAATACGTAAATCTAACTGCCTGTTGTAATCAATATCTAACCCATAACTAGTTTTGCGGCCATGATTATTACTGATTGCATCCCCGGTTTGGCTTTCTACAACTCATGACGCCATTGTTAGGACTTTTTGCAAAAATATCTACTTTTTAACTGTGAAAGGCCGACAAGCACTACTTGTATCTGCTGTTTGGGAGATGTCAATGTATAGAAGAAGGGAAAAAGATGGCTTCCTTCCCTAACCAATAGATCCGGTTCTTTCTTTCGTCACTTGCTGGGAGATGTGTCAGTGTTTCGATTCATTAGATGGTCTCCTATACATGCACACAATTGCAAAATATTTCCCTTGTTTCCCATCTCATTAAATTTACAACTTACTACTGATCTTAACAATCGTAGTTTCCAACATGTATGCGCGCGTGCTAGAGATTTCAAGTTCAAATATGAGAAGAATGCAATAAGATTTTGAAAATCCATGGCTTGTTGGATCTCTCATCATTAAATAAAAACAAATCTGATATTTATTTATACAGTATTTATCCCCTGAGGAAATGGCAAATGAAAAGGAGTAATTATTAGTGAATGCCAAAGGAGTTTGGAACCATTTTCCTGTTTAATGACCTAATGTATCTAGCCTCGTTAAAAAGAGAAGAGAGAGAGAGAGAGAGACCTACGAAGTTTCAATCTATATATATATGGATCATCAGCATGAAGTGCTTGACCAAATCAAGCTGGCTCATAACTCTATTGAAGCAGTCCTAGAATACCTAAACATGGACTGCTTAATAAAAAAAATAAAAAAAACAAAGGCATTACTCTTCTTCATATCATCAGGCTTCGCAGCCATGTCGTATTAGTTATCTGTATTGTGGATCCTAAGAGTGAGCTGAAAACAATTTTGCCGATTCATCACTGTCATGCCAGCAGCTAGGCATGCTGTGCCAGTAGCAAAGCTGTGATGTAGGTGGATCCCATGCCAGATGTGAACTTCACATAATGAATCACTTTTTATTATTCTGGACATTGTTGGGTCCTCCACGTTATTTTCTCTCGTTATGTATAGTATATGTTCTTTTTTAGATAAATGTTCCAAATCTAGTTGCACTTTATAACTCTGTCCTTCTATATAGTCATGCTATCCACATAAAAAAGGCTTCTATTAATATTTTTTTTTTATTATTTCAATTAGCTATACTATCTTCGAAGTTTGTCTTGCAATTTTTATTCACAGGGAGGGAGGGAGAGAGGGAGGGAGAGGGAAGAGTGCGAGTTGAGAATTCACAACTGGCAGGTTGACAAGATCATCTCAACTAACTAGAAATTAAAGCTAGTATAGATACTAAATGTAAATTAAGAAAAAGGAAGGGATGCTGCACCATGCATAACAGTCAAAGCAATGTTTCAGAAGACAGTACTATAATTAATTAATTAATCACAGAGCGGCATCGCTCGTTTAATCAATGACTCAGCCTCTGCTAACATGCATATTTTAGACAGCATGAAAAGGCAGTTGACAAAACAGGTAGACTTGCTCCAAGCTGATGATAGATAGATGTAATGGGGTCGGCGAACACTAGGGCTGCAAAGAGACACATGAAAATGTGTTAGTTTAACAGCTGCCACCTCCACAAATAATCTGTGTTCTTATCTGGGTGTTGTTTATTAGATAGAAGCATCTTAGCTCTTATTTTAATGTTGCTCTAAGATTTCATTAGTGGTTGTTAAAAGACCTTGAGGGACTGGTAGTGCAACGACGGTAACCTGGGAGATCGATCAGGCGTCGAGATTTCAAGATGAATAATATATATAGTGGGTGTTGCAAATAAAAAAAAAATTAAGTGATAGGCACAGTGGATTATGGTAAGCTTAAAAAGTAGTTCTATATGTTTAGTGACAAGTGAATTTGGTAGATTTAATCATGAAAGCTCCAAATAATAATCTAAAGTGTGTGTCAGAGAGAAAGTCTCTTGTTTAAGAACGTAATGGAGGTAGGCAGGGGCGGAAGCAGGGGAGGCGAGCAAGGCCTTTAATTTTTTGTATTTTTAGTGTTTAAATGTAGAATAATATAATATATTTTTATTTTAAATAAATAAAATTTCTAATAATAAATTATATCTTGATTTTTGATCCTTTTTATTATATAATTCCAGCTTCGTCCCTGGAGGTAGGTGCTTCTTCAATTACCAAATTTCATGCATGCAGAGTGCTTTTTGGTCGGACAAGTGTGCAGCATTCAATAAGAAAATCATTGTTCTGTTATAAATTAGAAATAAAAATAAAAAAAACAGGTCTGCGAACCAAATTCCAAAAGAGTTGAGGACTTTTGAAAACAAAAATGCAAAAAAAGGGATTTCCGATGCCGGAAATAGTCCCCGGACTCCCATGTGAAAATCAGATAACCTAGCTGCAAAGCTGGTTTAAGGAAATGAGCCTGGGCAAAACTATAAAGAAACCTCGTACCATTGCCCAAGTGATACAACATTGAGCAAGTGATGATAGAGTTCATGCTTTTTATAGATTGTTTTCTATATCTACAAAGATCTTAATAAGTAATTCGCATAATGATTGATTTCCTTTGATACTCTACGGCTCTGCTTGATTTAAAGTGGGATTTTGGAATTTTTTATTTTCCGAATTCTGATTGCTTAATTAATTCTTAAGCAGGTCAACCAAAAGCACTGTGGTTTTTAGTTACTTTAATACTAAAGTTGCTTCATTGTGCAATATATTGACTTTGGTGGGTTTTTTTTTTTCTTTTTCCTCAGTAGTTCTAGTCATGCTCAGCTAACCTTTACATATCGCAACTAAATTATGGTATTGATCGGATCTAAAGGGAATTAAGGGGTTAAATGAGATTGAATTGGTTGTTGTAATCAAAACTCTCGAATTAGGGAGGGATGGTTTCTTTGGAAGGAAATTCTTTGTTGAGTATGATTTTACTTTTACTGTAAATTGAATGAGAGATTTCATGATCTCTTCGTTCTCGCTCTCCTCAGTTGGGTTCTGTATCTTATGTCAATATATATAAAACTTCATCTAATCTTCTCTTGAATTCAAACTTTAAATGATAACATGAAAAATAAGTTCACCATATATTCACGGCTAGCTAGCATATTGAAAAATAAATTTACAGAATGTATAGCTAGCATATAGTAGATGGTTTGCATTACTTAGTGGACCGACCTGAATTTTTTCCATCGTAGGTAAAAAAAAATGCCAAGGCAACACAAGTTATGGGCTTTTTATCCTGCAGTAAAATAGCATATATCAACACAATTTTTTCCATCGTAGCATATATTAGAGTTGTATTATTGAACTTTTCACTTAAATAAGTTATGGGCTTTTTATCCAGTAGTAAAATAGCTTGAATAACTATATACATGTAGTATCACATTCAATTTTAAAAGGTTTTGTAAAGTTAAGTAAAACAATGGGGTAAAAATATACTTTTCTTTTAACAAAGTAAAAGCTTTCTCTTGTTCAATTTCTCATTTTAATCTTATTATCTTCTTAGCAAGTTCAATTAATAAAGCAGTTATTGTATTAAAAATTTTCACAAATCTTCTATAGAAATTAGTCAATTCATGAAATTTCTTACCTCACTTACCGTTTTAGGTGTACGTCACTCTTTTATAGCTTTAACCTTAGCCTCATTTATCTCAATATCTTTTGCACTAACAACAACATATCCAAGAAAAACAATCTTTTCTATGTAAAAGTCACACTTCTTTAGAATTATCATACAAATTGTCCTTTCTAAACACATCAAGTATTTGTCTTAAATAATCTATATGTTCATCTAATCATTTATTATAAATCAATATATCATTAAAATAAACAACTACAAACCTACCAATGAATGTATACAATATATGAT
>Ga0325402_1000836_pt1 | contig 23456 bp, 11 predicted proteins | sample PopdelMetagenome_22_FD_207212 | JGI IMG/M metagenome (GOLD analysis project Ga0325402, IMG submission 207212) | Populus deltoides microbial communities from Bellville, Georgia, United States - Xylem-PdKOR-R3 | ecosystem: Host-associated > Plants > Phyllosphere > Stem > Wood/Secondary xylem...
AAAAGAATGGTCAGTTAAAATATGCTCAAGACATTGTATGTCAAATCTGTGAAACCAATGAACACTCAACCAATGACTGTCCAACTTTGCCTTTTTTTAAGGAATGCCTCCATGAATAAGCTCATGCTTTAAACAGTTTCCAAAGGCACAATCATAACCCATACTTGCAAATATACAACCTTGGTTAGAGAAATCATCTAAATTTCAGTTGGAAGAGTGATAACAATAATGCACAAACTTCACAGCCACTGTTTCAAGTACATCATAATTTTCAAAATTCTCATGGATGCACCTCCTTATGCTCCACCTCCTAAAAGAAATCTTGAGGAAACATTGCATGCATTCATTGAAAAGCAGGAGACAATCAACACTCAACTTGCTCAAAGCAAAACAGATTTTAAAGATACTCTTGCAAAATTGACATCTGCTCTCAGTTTTCAAGAGAAAGGTAAGTTTCCATCTCAACCACAGCAAAATCTAAAAGGGCAATACAATGCAAATGCAAGTAGTTCTAGAAGCTAACACATGGATCAAGTCAAATCAGTCATCACTCTTCGCAGTGGTAAGGTTATTGAAAAACTCACTCTTAAACCTTGTGAGAAAGATGATGAGTCAATCTCTAAGGGTAAGGAAGGGGTTGAATCTAAACATTGTAAAGAAAAGATTGATTCCCCGCCAGCACTTCCATTTCCTCATACCATGACCAAACAAAGAAAAGTCAATCATAACTCTGAAATCTTTGAAACTTTCAAGCAGGTAAGGATCAATATACCTTTGTTGGATGCTATTAACAGGTACCTTCTTATGCTAAATTTTTGAAAGATTTGTGCACTGTAAAGAGAAAATTGAATGTGAAAAAGAAAGTCTTTTTAGCCGAACAAGTAAGTGCTATTCTTCAGAACAATAATGCTTTGAAATATAAAGACCCTGGTTGTCCTATAATTTCATGCTTGTTTGGAGAACAAAAATTAAAAGAGCCTTACTTGATCTTGGAGCTAGTGTGAATTTACTTCCATATTCAGTTTTTCAGAAGTAAAAGAGCCTTACTTGATCTTATAGCTTTGACATGCAATTTACATTTGTTTGGGCGGGTTGGGAAGGTAGTGCATACGATACACAAATTTTTCTCGAGGCAATTAACAATCCACGTATAAAATTTCCTAAGCCACTAGAAGGTAGTAATGTGTGCGTGTGTGTGTGATAATTAATGTTATTTTGTTTTTTTTTTTTTGGAATTTTCAATTTTAAAAAATTATATGTATTTATAGGGAAATACTACTTGGTTGATTCAGGATATTCTAATGAATATGGATTTCTAGGTCCATATAGAGGTCAAAGATATCATTTGCAAGAATTTAGAAGGCGAGGACAACCACAAACGCGTGAAGAAATTTTCAACCGTATACACTCTTCATTACGTTGTGTGATAGAATGTACATTTGGAGTTTAGAAAAAAAGATGGTGAATCCTATAAAATGTGCCATCCTTTAATTACAAGGCACAAGTTCAAATTGTTGTCGCATCTATGGCAATTCATAATTACATTAGAAGAACTTCAATGCAAGATGTGACATTTATGGAGTTCGATCGTCATCATGATTTTGTGCCCGATGATTTTCTAACTGATGTGGCTCCACATTCACAAATCCAAGGACACCACAGGCCTTTGCGAATGGATTACATACGTGATGGTATTGCTACAAGTTTAATAACACTATTATAAAATATTGTTCTAATATGTTTAGGTTTCTTTGCAAAAATTTATTGGTTGTAATATTATGTTTTATGTAATTGTTCATTAATATTATGAATGAAGTCCTTTTAGGTAATTATACCATAACATGAAATTGAACCACAATTTTTAACAAAACACATTAAATAATTTTTTATTCAACCTCAATTTCAACCACAGTTTTAACCAAAAATATATTTTTTCATACCAATCTCAACTAAAAGCACTTTTTATAAAACCACTTTTTATAAAACCACAACCACAACAGCCACCATAATACCAAACGCATATTACTTGTGTTATATCAACTTATCAATACCTAATTTTTCAAACTATTTTTCATTTAAAAAATTATTAAATTGATTTTTAAAAAAAATTAATGGTTTTGATATGTTGATGTCAAAATAAAAATTAAAAAAATATTATTTTGATGTATTTTCACTTAAAAAATAATTTTACAAAAATACTCTACATCACAATACTAAACAAACAATAAATAATTTTTAATCTAAAAATTGATAATTCATTTGTTTGGATATAATAATTTCATAGCTTTTTGAATACGATTCAAACTTTTTAAATGGAACATTAAATTACTCATAAATATAAGATGGAAAAAAGTTAATCATGATTATACCAGAGAGGAAAGAGACTAATCATTTTTCACAGCACAGACTGTATTTCACAATTCATTTGAAGGGCTTTTACGGGATTGTGATAATGGTTACGGTTTAAAATGCTTTTCACTTAGAAATATATCAAAATGATGTTTTTTTATTTTTTAAAAATTATTTTTAAAATCAGTATATCAAAACGATCTAAAAACATAAAAAAATAATTTTAAACAAAAACAAATTTAAAATTTAAGGGAACGATGTTCCAATATTCCTCCACCTATCTCAAACATTACCCTTGAGAAGTCTTTTTTTGTTTGATAAATTGAGCAGACATCACTGCAAAATTGTTACTTTTTTTAGGAGTAAACTTTTGATCAAATCAATATTGACAATGCATTGAATAAATATTTGAGAGTGTGTAGTAGTGGTTGTTTTTTAAAGTGTTTTTTATATGGAAATGAATCAAAATAATATTTTTTTAAAAATATTTTTTATATCAGTACATCAAAATAATCTGAAAACATAAAAAAATATTAATTTAAAGTAAAGAAAAAATAAAAAAATATTTTTTTTCAAAAATATTTTTAAAACGCAAAAACAAACAGGTCATAAAGATACCATGAATGATATTTTAAAGAAATCAAATTAATGATTTTTAAGTAATTTTTAATATTTTTGATGTGTTGATATTAAAAAATAAAAAAATATTATTTTAATTAAAAAATACTTTTACAAAAATATTACATTATTAATTAGAAAATAAATAAATAAAAGTTATACTTTAACCAATGTTGTGGTGGAAGGTGACCATAATTGCATTAAAAAGAAAAAAAGAAAAAAAGAAAAAGAAAATTAAAGAACTGTTTAAAAGGGCTTTAGCGTGATAGGCAAGGTCCATGCATCCCTTTTCATTTCTTGTAAAGAGATAATTGATTGGAGAGAAGGTACTTTCGGAAGTTGTACAAGTTTACACACACACTTTTGAAATCCTGCGTTTTTGTTATTTCTTTTGAATTTTTATTTTCTTAGCAAGTCAATCATAGACCACACATTTGTTTTTGGGAAATTATCCTTTTATTTTTATATTTTTAATTTGAATAAATCATTATTAATTGTTTTTATTTTTTTTAATTTTCTTACATGATTGAATACAATTTACATAAGGATATGATGAATACATTTGACAATTTTAAAAACTAAAAACAATAAAGCACACAAATTTAATAAATAAATAAATAAACACTCAAAATAGAATTAAAGAGAGAGAGTTCAAGCATGATTGACCTATACATCAACATATTATGTGTCATTTTTTATTATGAAAAAAATTAAAATTCAAACAATCAAAAAAAAGAAATAAAAGAAAACACACATATAATTTGTTTGACAATAATTAAAAAAAAAAAAACAAGAGCACATCTTTTGGCAATAACATAAGATATCATTGTTATTAGAAAATTATATCTTAGGAAAAAAATAACATAAGAAGGAATAATTTTTACAAATACACATACATTTTAGTGTCATTTTTTTATATGTTTGACAATAATTATATTAGGATAACATGGTAAAAAATATTTAGAAAAAACACACATATTTTGGCAAATTATTCATATATACAAAACAAAACAACTAAAAATATAAAAAAATCTTGACCAATATACAACAATAACATGATAGAATATAAATTTTAATCGGTGGAGTTTTGAGATTATTTTTGCTTTCTTTCAAGAATAGCAAGAAAAAAAATAAATGATTGCTTTGGTTTGGTTTTTTTATTTTTTTTATCTTATCATTTAAATTTGGGAACCAGTGAAAACTTAAAAGACTCGAAATTACCTTTTTATTTATTATAATAGTATATATGAATTTTATAAACTTGAAACTTTTTACAACGGTTGACTCATGAGATTAAAGATTTTTAGATTATCTCAAACTCAAATCATACCATGTCTTAGATAAAAAAAAATTATAGATTCATGATCCTATTTCATTATAGTTATTAATCCCAATTTGATATAGTACATTGATGTAGAACTTAATTAACTTGCTTTTTACACCAATTAGTTAAAAAAATTTAAACTTGATATTATTTTATCCCAACCCGATATACTACATTGATCTAGTACTTGATTGGCCTGCTTTTTAGGTCAGGTTGGATAATGTTTTAAAAAAATCAGATATTATTTTATCCGTCAAAACAAGATTAGAACCTAAATTAACTTAAAAAACTATCAAAACAATATTATTTTAATTTTAATTTTTTTTAATTAACCTACTTTATTTATGACTTTGGCTTTACACTATTTTTTTATCCCCAATTGTCATTAATAAATTCTTACAAGGGTTGAATGGATAGTTGTCTTCATTAATAACTTCTTTTAATTTGTATATCTTGTTGGTATGCTTATTTTTACAGTAGAAACAATGTTTTTCTTTTAATTGAGTTTTTTATTTAAAATTATTTTTTGGTATTTTTGGATCATTTTAATATGTTGATGTTAAAAATAAATTTTTAAAAATAAAAAATATCTTAATATATTTTCAACCTAAGAAATAATTTGAAAAACAACTATTACCATAATATCAAACAAAAACTTAATCTTGCAACTTTCTTTGTCACACAAAAATCACAAGTCACAGTGACACAAGTGGGCTTCAATTTTACACAAACAAACTCATACCCTTTTTTTTTTTTAAAAAAGAACTAATTGAATCACTCAGGTTGGTCGACTTGAGGCTTGACCCTCCCGCATAAAAAATATATATAAGAGTTGACTTAGTTTAACTTAATGGATCAACTTGTGTTTCAATCAACTCCATTAAAAATAATAATTTTTTTAAAATAATATTGTTTTAATTTTTATGGATTAATTTGACCAATCCATTAACCATACCTTATGCCATATCGAATGTAATACTTACCAATGGGGCATTTGTTTCATGTGAAACACTTTTTTTTGTAAATTATCTTTTATTTTTTTATGTTGGTTTAATTTTAAAAAAATTGTTCAATGAAAAGTGATTTTCAATTAAAAAATAAAATAAAATAAAATAAAATGACTAAATTACTTTTAAAATTAAAATTTGTTAAATTAGGGCTAGCCCTTATCGTATTTCTATATTAGCTTCTTAGTAATAATTAAGTTGATGGAGAGAAAATCTAGTATTTTTATAAATATAAAATATAATATAAAAATAAAAAGTGATTCACGCGTGCATTAGACACATCAACTCATGAGATTATGTATCATGTCCAAAGGTTTCATTTTTTGATGTGATTATAATAATCTTTGTGACACCTCCTTTCTTGGATAGTGCATGTTGTGTATTAATTTTTGGTATGACACCGATAATTTTTTTTATCTTTCCTTTTTAATCAATTTAAATTTTCAAAATAACTCTTTAATTTATTTTTTTATTATTTTTTTTATTTAAAATAATTTGTAATATATATATATATATTTTAATTTCATTCGTCTTTAATTTTTTATTTATTTATTATATCTTATTCTTTTAATAACCTTAAAAAGTAAAACATTAGTAAATAATTTTCAATTTATGATATAACTACAAAGTATTTTTTTAATCTAAAATGACATCAACTCCGCTAAACAAACAAGGTGTAAGTGAATAATTAGAGAAGAAAATGGGAGGATCCAAGAACTGAAAGGAACAAAACAAGGCCACCACACACAACACATAATAATATATCTCTCTCACCAACCTTTCCTTAAATCAATGCCCTGTCGGAATCCGACCTCTCCCTCTTCCTCTTCTGTCAACGATTTTCTTTTTCTTCTATGACATCGTTCAAAAAATTGAAAAAATAAATTAAAATCAGGTCCTTTTCTTCTCTTTCAATCGATCGATTTGGGATTAATTCTCTCGATCTCTTTTCTTTGATCGTTACTGTACGTTAAATGGATTGCCTTTTTTCCCCTCTAATCAATTTTGTTGATAGTTTATGTTTGAAGGCTCTGATTTTGGAATTCTTAGGATTCGTTTGAAATGTGTGAAAAATTAAGACTTTTAGTGTTAGGGTAGTTTCTCTGATCGTGAATCGAACTGGGTTTTAGTTTTATAGTTAGTTTGTTTTTGGTCTTGCTCTGGAGAATTAGGGTTTTGCGTCAAAAGGGGGATTTTTTTACAGACATTTTGGTTCAGGGGTTGTGAATTTTTTTTGTGGGATTTCTTGTTTGTTGAAAATAAAATTAGGGTTTTTATTTTCATTCCTGATGAGATTGATTTCCAGCATGTTGTGGCTGGATATTGACTATTTGCTTATAAACTTGGGTGAATTTAATTGCTTGCTAAGTGTTTTATGTTTCGTTGTTTTTCGTAGAATATATTGTGGTTTTGTGTTAAGATGTGAAATGAGATATATGATTTGTTTGTTGTAATTCTGCAGGTATTGGTATTCGGATTTTGGAATTGAGGTTTTGGAAGGATGGCGATAAATGAGCGGAAGACTATTGATCTTGAACAAGGATGGGAGTTTATGCAAAAGGGAATTACTAAGCTGAAGAACATCCTAGAAGGGTTGCAAGAGCCGCAGTTCAGCTCCGAGGACTACATGATGCTATACACGTAAACGCTTTTATGCCACATTTTGTTTTTGCTGATGTTTACCTGTGTGAATTAGCGTGTATTTTGACTTGTTTTTTTTTTTTTTTTTTGTTGTTGTTGATGATGATGTTGTTATTTCGTTCATTTTGTTTGCAGAACCATTTACAACATGTGTACGCAGAAGCCCCCTCATGATTATTCCCAGCAGCTATACGACAAATACCGGGAGTCTTTTGAAGAATACATTACTTCAACGGTGAGGAGCGTATAATCAAAATTGCAGAATTGTCTGCTCATAAATTTGTTCTTCATGTTTAGAATCAAACTTAATTCTCACCAAGAAGAAATGTCAACTTGTTTCTGTTGTCTGCCTCTTGACCAAGAAACTACAAGTCTAGTTTTTACAGCTTTGAAAACTTTGTTCGCTTGGCATATGCTTTCATGTCAAATACCATATGGCCTGGGGGTTGAGAAGTTGCTATTTATGGTTTTTACGGAAATATTTATTTTTAAATGCTAGTGTAGTCTACCAATTATTGATAGCATCTCCTATTGCTGGAGTTGAAATATCTTGGTGAATCAACCGTGTCTTTTATGTTATGTCATGCCGAATGACATGGTTGGAAAACGTAACTGCTTCTTTAAACTGTGATGTTTTTCATGATCATGGACTAAAAAAACGCAGGTGAGGCAGTGGCTCAGAAATCAGGCATCTTAAATTCAATCCCCCTGGCTAGTTGTGCGTTTGGGTTGGGTGGGTCTCATGCGTTCATGGGAATCAGTTTTGGATTTGATTCAAAAGTGAGCCAGGTTGACGTAATACCCTTACTTTGAGAAGGTCATCTGAACTTTCTATCCCTTTCCAAAAACACATGTTATGCATTTCCATCTTTTGATACTCTTGAGCAAAATAACCTCCCTTTTCAAAAGGGGATAATGATGTGTTATGTACATTAGGTAGGTAGGTTGGGAGAGTGAGAAATCTTCTTATGCACATTTTGAACACCATAATGATGTCCCCCTTCTATTCTTTTGGTCTTCCTTCTGTTTCAAACTTAAGATTCCTCCATATGGATTACTAAAATGTTGATGGAACCTTCCTTTACCAGAAGATAATACCTTTTCAACCTCCGTTACCACCACTGGTAATTGTTTACGTCAACACAATACATGTAGATGTATAATGGATTGGTCTTATTTTTCTTTTGATTATATTAAAGATGTAATAATCTGCTGTGTTTTTGCTAATGAGTTCCTCTCAATCTCTCACAAATTAATTATCTTTTTTCTGGTTCAGGTATTGCCATCGTTAAGGGAGAAGCATGATGAGTTTATGTTAAGAGAGCTAGTTAAAAGGTGGGCAAACCATAAAGTCATGGTTCGGTGGCTTTCTCGTTTCTTCCATTACCTTGACCGCTATTTCATTGCCCGGAGGTCACTTCCACCACTTAATGAAGTTGGACTTACTTGCTTCCGTGATCTGGTATGTCATGGCTGAGTGCTATTGTATGTTTTTTTTCTGTATTCTGTGTTGACAAAGGAAATATTTTCTTTCCATTGCTTCTTGAGCCATGGTCCCAATTGAAACTACATTTTATTCTGTTTGACTTGATGATCGCCTTTCAAAAAGATACATCATAATGTAACTTTATGGATCATGTCTTTTGACTCCAGGTGTACCAGGAACTGAATGGGAAAGTGAGGGATGCTGTAATTTCTCTGGTAGGGTATATTGTTTCTCCTAAATGTATGGTTTTTTTTTTTTAACCAATGGACAAGTTAGTTAGCATGATTTTCCTAATCAGATTGATCAAGAGCGTGAAGGAGAGCAGATTGACAGAGCTTTATTGAAGAATGTTTTAGATATATTTGTTGAAATTGGAATGGGACAGATGGATTACTATGAAAATGACTTTGAAGCAGCGATGCTTAAAGATACAGCTGCTTATTATTCTCGGAAGGCATCAAACTGGATCCTTGATGATTCTTGTCCAGATTACATGCTAAAGGTAAACAGGATATGTATTCTGTTAATGAGTTAAAAAGAACCCCCCCCCCCCTGAAAATGGTCTTTTGTGCAAATAGTATCTTATGCATCTTGTTGGTGATTCCAGGCTGAGGAGTGTCTAAAACGGGAGAAAGATAGGGTTTCTCATTACTTGCATTCCAGTAGTGAGCCAAAATTGCTGGAGGTTTGTAGTTGATTGCATGTTGTGAATTTATGTTTTTGGGTAGTTAGTTGCTTATTAGTGATGGTATTGTCACACGAAATACTAGAAAACCTTGTAAAATGGGATTTCAGTTCAGGGGTGCAAGCACAGCTGTGTTGCATGGTTTTAGGCCCAACTTAAAGTGCTGCTCTTGTTTTTTTTCTATTTGAAATCTTATTGCTGTATTAGAAGATGTATGTTCTTCTCTGCAGAAAGTTCAACAGGAGTTGTTGTCTGTATATGCCACCCAACTGCTTGAAAAAGAGCACTCTGGATGCCATGCTTTGCTTAGAGATGACAAGGTATTCTTAATACATTTGTTTAACTGTTTTTCTCCTTAGAGCAATTCCAAATTAATTAAAAGTTGCTGCTTTCTTTCTTTGTTTCATGCTGTTTTAGGTGGAGGATTTATCAAGAATGTTCAGGCTCTTTTCTAAAATACCTCGAGGCTTAGATCCTGTTTCTGGTATATTTAAGCAGGTTGGTAGGCGTGCATTAATATTTCTTTTCCTTGGGCAATCTGAAATAAGCATTTGTTGATCCTGTCTTTTCTTTTTCCTCCCTTTCTTTTTTCCTCTGCTCTAAGATGGTTTCCCTTTCATAATGCAGCATGTCACTGCTGAAGGTACAGCTTTGGTCAAACAGGCTGAAGATGCAGCAAGCAATAAGAAGGTAGGTCTTTTAATGACTATTCTCACATTTGCAAATTGCTTAATATGGCTTCTGGTGAAATTCTTCTCTCTTATCTGTATTTTATTGCCCCTCCCACCCAATAAAAATTAGAGATAAAAATCCAGTTTTTCTCTTAGTTCACAATTTGTGCAGTTTGGTGTCTAAGATTGTTTTTTATGCTCTTTAAATAAACTTTGAACAGCTTGCATAAATCTCTCACTAATAGTCTGGTGATTTTAGGTGAACTTTAGATTTCATTTGGTGAGTAGTTTTTTTCTATAATAATGGCTATAATGAGGATAGTAAGACATACAATATGTGCTGGTTTCGCCTAATGCAGTTGTCAATAATTAGCTACCCCTTTTTTTTGCTTTGCTTTTAAATTGAATTTGAAAATCAGCTGTCCTGGCTTATCTAATGCGAATATGACACTTTGCTGTTGAATGCATGAAGAAAAGCAAATTCAAATTCCAAAAATTGGTGAAAGTCTTTATAATATCAGAATCCAATTCTATCACATCATCCAACCCTGCCACCCACTGGCCCTAACTCATCAGCCTCCAAGACAAACTGGTGCTTGCTTTTGCACCATTGTAGTTTGCTAAGAATTAGAAACATTGTCAATTTCAAAATATTTTGCTCACTATTCATAGCAATGATATCATTCTTTAGAAAAAGAGCAAGAAATAACCCTGGCAAGCTTAAGGATCTAAAGTTTCTTCTGCTCTGCATCTTTAATTACATACCCTAGTCATAGTTCCTTGGATACTTGTTGGGTATCTGATTACCCTGGCATATTATCCTTGAATGAGTGTGTGCTAATCTTGAATCATTGCTGGTTCTTCTTGTCTTTACAATATGCCAGAAAGTAGGAAGACAGACCATCAAAACTGAAATGAATGATCTATCAGACTGATGACGATATCTCTGCCATTGAACATTGCTGAATAGTCCTGAAGATGGTAGCCCAAAGCTTATAGATTAATCGAAGCTGTTGTTGCTGGGACCCTCAGTTAATTTTATGGATCTTTTCGGGGACACAAAGTGTTTGAGGCCACTTTCTATCCCTTTTTACCCTTAATAAACATGGAGACCATGCATCCACTGCCTTTCACCTAACTGCTTTGATGCAAAGCCACAACAGTTACTGAGGGCTTTTGAATTGGATATTCTAGACTTTGACTAGAGTGCTTTCTGGCTTACTTGATACTGCATAAAAAATGTAACTAGATTGCTTACGTCAAGGGTAGCTGTTGGAGTCAAGGTAGAGCTCCCCCAGTCTCTTCGAGACATTTCTGCTATGTTCAGTGCCTCCTTCTTCACTCCAGGGGCTCCAGTAGTCAAGTCCAACCGATCCAATTTTTTGAGAGACTCAAAACCACAGAATGAAGGAAGCAGTAAGGAAAGGAGAAATGTATGAAAATAACCACACCTCCCTGCACGGCCCTCCAAGCAACTTCTTTTGAGAGATAAGTGGAGTAAGGGTCTAAAGACTGTTACCAATAGCAAGGGGCTATTTTGAGGATAGGTGCTCTCTGGTGCACCATAGATGAATTCATCCGGGTTAAAAACCTGGCATCATGGTTTCTGAACTTGCCTAAGGTTAATGAGATGGTCTGTGATCTATCTTGAAAACAACACAAATTTTATTCTTCACTTAGAGATAGCCTGAATTTGTCCTACTTGCCTCCGAGACAGCTGGTGTTGATTAATGCAGCTATTTTTTAGTTTCTACTACCTGGGAGTTAAAGGGTCTTTATGAGTTTATTTTAGGCTAAGAAATTAGTCAAGCATGTGGTTCAGGTCTGTTTTGGTTAGTTGAGATTATCTGATCATTTTCAAACAGCAGAACACAAATTTTGCAATATCAATGAGCTTTTTACAAAATTGGGTGCATGCCACATTACTCTCAGAAACATGCATAGTATTTTGGGAATGCTCATCTTTTTTTTTTTTTAATGTAATTCTCATGCCAGCTTTCTGCTATTTTTTTTAACAGGCAGATAAAAAGGATGTGGTTGGTTTGCAAGAACAGGTGAGTTTTCCAATTCTAAATGCAAATATTGACTGCAATGTTGAAATGGATTGAAGCTGATTTTATTGGCCTTCAGGTTTTTGTCAGGAAGGTGATTGAGCTGCATGACAAATATCTGGCATATGTCAATGATTGTTTCCAGAACCACACTCTCTTCCACAAGGTTTGTGCAGAACATTTATTTCGGACATTCTAAGGTCAAACATATCCTTCTTGGTCTTTTGTGTCTGAATCTTGTCCTTCTTTAGGCCCTCAAGGAAGCTTTTGAGGTCTTTTGCAACAAGGGTGTTGCTGGAAGTTCAAGTGCAGAATTACTAGCAACCTTTTGCGATAACATTCTTAAGAAAGGTGGGAGTGAGAAACTGAGTGATGAGGCCATTGAGGAAACACTGGAGAAGGTCTGTTGTGCTTTTATTGCCTGGTTGTGTTGCTCATGTTATTATATAACTTCATAATTGAATTTACTTGATTCATAGGTGGTCAAGCTGCTTGCTTATATTAGCGACAAGGACCTGTTTGCTGAATTTTATAGGTGAGTAATGTCATCTTCTGGTGTATAGCTTCTTTAATTGAACATTATATGGAGAAGTTTTTAACTCAGAGGATTATTTTTGCTGCATGGTTTCTGGCAGGAAAAAACTTGCTCGGCGGCTTCTTTTTGATAAGAGTGCAAATGACGACCATGAGAGAAGCATTTTGACAAAGCTGAAACAGCAATGCGGTGGGCAATTCACCTCAAAGATGGAGGGGATGGTCAGTTGCCTTGAATCATCTCTTCTAGTCGGAAGTTTATATTGCTATGCACACATGTAAGATTGGGATGCAAACTGTTATTCTTTCTTGTAATTGGATTTTGTTTTCTAGGTTACGGATTTGACATTAGCACGTGAAAACCAAACCAGTTTTGAGGAGTATCTAAGTAATAACCCAAATGCAAATCCTGGGATTGACTTGACAGTTACTGTTTTGACAACTGGCTTCTGGCCTAGTTACAAGTCTTTTGATCTGAACCTTCCAGCAGAGATGGTATGCTCATTAATTTATGCCTTGGTTTAACTGGTCATTGCATTTTGGTTGATATGTGGTTTTCCAAGGTTAGCATCTTGGCAAAGTCACTAATGCACACCTTTTTCTGTTGCTGCTGCTTTAGGTCAAGTGTGTTGAAGTTTTTAGGGAATTTTATCAAATAAAAACAAAGCACAGGAAACTTACCTGGATATACTCTTTGGGTACTTGTAATCTTATCGGAAAATTTGAACAAAAAACCATGGAGTTGATTGTGACAACCTACCAGGTATTATGTTAATGAATTTAGCTGCATATTTTCTTATTATTTGTTCTGATTGCAGGGTAGAAGTGCAGGTTCGCCATAAGTTTCTTTATTTCTAATACTGTTTTTTTTTCTTTTCTTAATAGGCATCTGCACTGTTACTTTTTAACTCCTCAGATAGATTAAGTTATTCCGAGATCATGACTCAATTGAACTTGACCGATGATGATGTTGTTAGACTGCTCCACTCGCTGTCATGCGCGAAGTATAAGATTCTAAACAAAGAGCCAAATACAAAAATAATATCTCCTACTGATCACTTTGAATTCAACTCCAAATTTACTGACAAAATGAGGAGGATCAAGGTGCTGAGAGCTTCTACAATGTCTTGTTCCTGTTCTGTTTTATGTGAATGCTAATGAACCTTCTTCTCTGCTCAACTTGCAGATTCCTCTGCCTCCTGTAGATGAAAAGAAGAAAGTAATTGAAGATGTTGACAAGGATAGAAGGTATGCTATTGATGCCTCAATTGTGCGCATCATGAAGAGTCGCAAAGTTTTGGGTCACCAGCAATTGGTTATGGAGTGTGTTGAGCAGTTGGGCCGCATGTTCAAGGTTTATTTTGACATTTAGTTTACTCTTCATGATCTGTATTCCTTTTTATTCCTCTGTTTGAACTTAATGGTTAAATTGAAATGTGGATTTGCAGCCTGATTTCAAGGCAATTAAAAAACGGATTGAAGATCTGATTACTCGAGACTATCTTGAAAGGGACAAAGAAAACCCGAACTTGTTCAGATACTTGGCATAAAGCGGCATGCTTGATCATTCATTAATAATGAAGTGGTGACTTTTGTTGCTGCAAATCACACCAAAGAGCAACTGTACAAGGTTGAAGTAGCATGGGTGTGTATAAATGCAACTAATGAGTGCCTCTTAGGTGATTGATTGGAAGCAGGAGCCGGAACACTTGTATATTTTGCCTCTAGAGCCAGGTATGAACAACTTCTATAGATTGTGATCCCATGTTGGAGAATTGTAACTGTTTCCCTAATGAGGTCCAATGCGCCAATGGGACCATCATGTAGCTTTACCCTGTTACGTTGAGTCCACCGCATGACTTGGTTGTTTGTTAATTGTGCTTTGCTTTTCCAATGGAAGGGGAAAAAAATGTATTTTAGTTCTATTTACGAGACATTTTGTATGGCAGATCTAGAAACTATCAGGTGAATGGTTTGTCTTTGAATGTGAACATTTCCTGTGCCATTTTATGCATTTCTTTATATTATCTGTAAGAGCAGCTCTGAGTTTCCATTATTTTATGTGATGGATGTGTTGGTTATCGACTATTTTAGATTGTTTAAACTTTTATCAAACTTGGAATTGCTTGAAGTCACGTCATGTTATTGATGGGGGCATAACTTTTTCCCATTTTATTGAAGGTTTATTTTTTCTATTGGTATCCGAAAGATCAGTTTTACTAGAGCAGCAAACCATAAGCATCATATTCCACTACATGCTAATGTCTCTCTGTCAAAGGTTACTGCCCATGATGCAATTTCTATACCATACATCTCATTGGAGACCAGATTGCTAGAGGATATGACAGCTCCACAGCATCATGTGTTGGTTGATATAACCCTACAACCCTGTTTCGTAACTCCTGTAGATAGTAATGAGAGAATTGTCTGTCAAATTGTCTGACTTCCACTTGATACACCATCCTCACTTCTAACTCTTTGCTCTTTCTTGGGATTAAGTAATCTATTCAAGCATTCAAGAGTACCCATAGCTTAATCCACCTCCTTGATTTTATTATGGATTGTTATGATGTTTGTTAAATAAAAAAGAGCTTCAGAAATTTAGTTTTTCGGTCCGTATATAATCAATTTTTGGATTGAGCCAGCATGAAATGGCATGTTTTTGTCAAACATAAGAGCGCAAGGATCCGTTCAACCGATGCGCTCTAGTGTAGATGGGCGAATCGATGGTTGGTGTTGCATCAGTTCTGCCCTGGAGGTCTTCAGCAAGAGTTTATCCAATCAGAGAATTAGTTTTCATGAAGCAACATGGTAGGCTCTTCGGAGCAGTTTGGAGTTGTGCATGCTCGAGTCCGGTTTCTGAAAGGAATTTCTAGTTCAACGAAATCTTAAGCAGTCTATCTTGCACGCTATAATGGGAAAGATGGAAAGTTGTTTTCAACAAGATCTGTTCTAATAACGTGAAAGATTTGTGGTTTTGATGTCATGGTGAGAAACGAAATGACGTTTTCACTGGTTTGATTTGAAATGGGAAGACTTGTTTTATGTGAGCAAACATAAGACAAATTTCTTCCTGACCTTGGTGGGCAAACACGGAACCAGCCAAATATGTCCCAAAAAAGTGATCGACTTACTGTGCTTACCATTTGCTCTAAATCTCAGTTATGCTTGAACTGCTTGGGAGATTGTTTGATCCCTCACGGAAGACGAATTTGCCGGAAGAGTGCATGAAGAAGCTTGCTGTCACCCCCATAAGCATTAAGCTGAGAGCTGGAGCTGTGGCCAGTAGCCAGATGTCCGAGGCTTGAAATTATCTAGAGGAGGAAGGGGATTTTTCTCAGTTAAGTTGAGCTTGGAAGACAAGAAAATTCATCACAGATGATGTGTTGCAAGGAGAGCCGATGAATGTGCGTGAAGCAAACATAGATTTGGAATCTGGACAAAAAGCAGCAACAGGGTCGTCCAAGAATGGCCACCATTGGAGCAAAACCGACGGTTCTCTTTGCTTTCCCAAATCGAGAAGCAATCATTAGGAAGCCGTCGCGTCCATCCATGAATTGCCTGTGCCCTACTCTCTTCTTTTTGGCATCCAGTCTTTGCGTTCACCATTCTACTAATCATTATTGCAGCTGCTGAATTCCCGCATGCCTTTTGGACCCATTTTGCTGAGATCACTCTAATGCAGAAGAGATCCTGAAAGAAAGGGGAGGTGATGCATGAGGTTTTGATTAATACGATTAAAGCTTAACATATATATATATATATATTAGACTAAATGGATAATTTAAAGTTACTGAAAAGGTTTGGTCATGCTGAATAATTTATTTAATAAAAATAAGTATATATTTATCTGATGAGTTTAATTATTTTTAGAGAGATTTTACCGGTTTAATTTTATAATTTGACTCATGTTTAAAGTTTATTTAAAAATTCTAAGAACAAGCAAAAAACAATTTTAATCAGATTTTCACGAATAATTTATTATTATTTTTAATATCATATACATAATATATAATTGAAATTTTTTTTATTAAAATTTAGATAATTTTTTCTAATAATATTTAAAAACAGAGTAAGCTAATCTGGTAAAAAAGATTTGAGTGCTAAAAAAAACCAAAGAAAACAAATGAAATGAAAAAAAGGGAAAAAAATGGTTAGGCCAAAATGCATGCTTCCACCAATGCTCAAACTCGTAAACTTTGACATCCCACGCCCAGGAACCAACTTAGCTAAGGCGTGGAATTGATATGTTACTCGATTAAAACATATATGAAGGCTCGTTTTTGTTCATCTTAGAAAATGAATGCTTCCACAATGCTCAAACTCGCGACCTCAGCATTCCTCACACACGAAACAACTCAACTTAAGACGTGGAATTGATTAAAAAAGAAGGTATTGAAGTGCTTTACTGTTGGAACCCGTCCTTTTAGTGTGTTTCCTTGCGTCAGGAAAAAGGGAATGGCGGACGGTAATGGCCAATTGGAAAACGCAAGAACTTGCACCCTTTTACTCTTCCATAGTTGGTTGTCAAATAATGTCATCATGGAAGGCTTCTCTCTTTTTTCTGATGTAGATAATTTCTTCTAGCTAGCATAAGAAACTTTCAGCTCGATCTTTTCTTGCTGAACTATATGAAATGTTGTTGTTCCATACATCCTTCCACCTCTATCTGATGAGATTGAGCCTGGAGCAACTAGTTGTTCTTGCATTTTCTGGTGCCCGGAAAGAAATACCATTTCCATTCTAGAGTTACCAGAGGCTTTTCCTCATGTTTTTCTGATGAATAGAGTAACAAGGGGAGGCAAGTTTTGTCCCTTTTGTGTTTTGATTCTTGCAGAAATATGGCTTTGCAGTGTCTTTCCCTGTAAGGAATCTGATATAATATGAACAGTTAAAGTGACATTACTCTGTGTTTTGATTCTAGTTTTCCATCCTACTTGCTGCTTCTCACTCCCACAACCAAGCACATTGGACAAGAAATGCTTATGAACAAACAACAAACAAGAGCCCACTACCATGTATTAATTGAAGAGCTAACACAAAGGAGTTCAACATAAGAATAGTGCAATATCCCATCAATGATATAGAGTCCTATACCTATTTTGACATGCTACCCAACTTGTGATTAATTTGGGCTTACATTCTAAGTAGAAGAAGACTTGTAGAATCGAAACATAAACGACAGCATATATATATACGAAGTCTTATGACAAGGTAGGTGGGGGCTGATCGGGGCCTTCTCAAGTAGGTTTCTTGCTTTCAACTTTGGCAAATTCCAGGTTCTTCTTGCCTTGCAGCTTGTTAGTTACATAGTGTTAATTTCTTGTACTCTCCATGGTTGTATCTCCCACACTTGCATGGATTGTTCTCATCATCCACCAGCTCTGGAATTGCGCCAAACTCTATTTCATAGCTAGGGGCATAAAATGTGACAAGAGAGAGTCTGTCTTTTTCCCTGTGAGTCAATGCTCAACACTTTTGTATTTTCCATTTGTTAAAACCTGTACATGCAGAAAATTAGTGAACTGTAGAATTAACGTCAATATTTCCGGGCAAGATGGAAAGAGGGAAAGTCTAGGTTTAATTTTCTTACTTCTAAAGTGTCACCAACGTTGATGACCAAAGCATTTTGAATAGACACCAATGTGCTTTCTTTTAGGATTTGGAGTCCTACTGAACTACCCCTCCCTTGCTGCAACACTGGAAGGGCACTTCCATCTGAATGTGGACTAAGACCTAAAACAAGGTCCGGTCTTGCGCCTCACAACCACCCCAAACTCCATCTCTTCAAAAACATCTGCTCTCATGTTTAGTGTCATGCCTATATATTTCAGTAGATGCTTACACAACCTCCTCACTTCTCCTCCACAGTTTCACTGCAAAAGTAGCATTTTAGGGAATTGAAGTCTCGCCACCTAAAATTCTTTAGGAAATGGAATTTGTACCCTGTTACCTGAACTTGGGTGGCTTTGCAGGCCCTGGTAGAGTGGGGCTCAAGCCCAAGAGCAATCATAGTGACCCAGTCCAGCTTTTGGACTCAGAGAACACAAAGGCCTGCCCATATCCCTGAATAGTCCCTGGCCACATTGGATACTTCTGCTTCTCCCCTAAAGGCAGCACGAAGAAATCCATGGCCACCTTCTCTATGCTCTCCAGCAAACTCAGATCAATCCCATGGTCAATAACTTGATAAAACATTTTAAAGACACCTTTCGCGTCCATCTTATCCTGCACTAACAAAGAAAAGGGCAAAAAGAAACATATGAACTTGTACCTGAAAAAAATCCCCACTCCTCGCACGCTCTTGTCAGCTCCAACATCTCACTTTTGTATTTATCTTTATTGCCTTAAGCAAGCCTTGAGAAATCAATGGTGGGAATGGTACTGAGAGATGGTAGAACTGTGGCTGGTGCTGGTCTTTCTGTCACGTCCCTAACAAATCTTTCAGGGATTGTTGCTGGCCTGTCCTTTCTAAGCTCTTGAACATCATCAAAATGACCAGCCCTAATTGGAGCCATTGAAACAGGAGACTTTGAAGCAGAATTCGGAAATATGTCAGATTTTTAGTGAAAGCTAAGGAAGATTGTTTTACTTGGTAGCTTCAAGGTTAGACAACTCTGCATTTATAGAAGGGGAGAGCACATTGTTAAATGTTAATGTCTACTATGCTAGCTGGACCTACCATGCACTTTAACACTACAGCTTATATATTCTTTTAAGTGTTATTCGCATTGTATAGATTTTGCTGTTCTGATATGAAAATGAAAAAATAAGTTTAAAGATTTATTGTGTAGTGTGCTTGAAATTATGATTTGCTTTGGTTATAGATTTGAAACTATTTGGTTAATTAATACACATTATAAATTTGCATGGGTTCTCTAAAACTCTTTTTTTTTTTTTTTAATTTTAATTATAAAAAATTTATAATTTATAGTTTTTTTTTTTTAAAATCTACTAATTCAAAAATAGAAGCTATTGCACAGGTTTGAAATATTTGTTTGGAAAAGCTGTGACTGTAAATTTTAGTTGTGGCTATAGCTTTTGAAAAGCTACAAATTATAGCTTTTAAAAATAACAAATGAAAATGACATTAATGTTAGCTTTTAAAGTGTTACTAAACACTTAAAAGCCACAGCTATAATTATATTGGTGATTTTCAAACACAAATTAGAGTTTATTTTTCTCTGAGATTTCTTAGAGTTTTTCAATGAAATCTATTATAACACTATCTAAATCATGGGGGGAATCACTGTTTCCCCACAAACAAAACAATGTGAATTACAACAATAATTTATCTAAATCATGGGGGAATCATTGTTTCCCCACAAACAAAACAATGTGAATTACAACAATAATTTACCGTGTTTTTTTTTTGCAAACTTTCCCCTTTTTTCTTTTTTTGGTTTTTTTTCAAAATTATTTTTATTTTCAAAATTACCTTTTTTTTCAACTTTTCTATTTTTTCATTTACTTTTTCTTTTGTTTTTTCAAAATTATTTTTGTTGATTTTACTTTTTAAATATTGACCTGGTTAAAATTTTTGCTTTGTAATTTTTTTCTTTAAAATACTATAAATTGCTGCAATGTTTTTCCACATAGTTTTTCTATTTTATTTCTTTATTTTTCAAAATTATATTTGTCGGTTTTTTTTAATATGGAACTGATTGAGAATTTAGTTTTGTAATTTTTTTCTTTAAAACATTGTTTATTGCTATAATGTTTCTTCGCATGGTTTTTTTTAATGATTTTCTCCAAAATTAGCATTTTTTTTTATATTGAGCTGGTTAAAAATTACAGTTACAATATATGAGGAAAATACTGTAACTTTCCTCGAAAATAAAATTGCTGTGCTACAGTGTTTTTTTCCACATGATTTTTTTTCTGTTTTTGTTATGTTTTTCCCTAAAATCAGCATTGTCAATTTTATTTTTTAAATATTAAGCTGGTTAAAAATTGTAATTACAAGTTTTTCCTCACAAAACACTATGGATTAATACAGTTTTTCCTCACATGGTTTTTTTCCAGTTTCTTTTGTGTTTTCTTTTTTTATAATATTTTTTTTCAAAATTATCTTCATCGATTTTTTTTTTTAATATTGAGTTGGTTAAAATTTAACTTTGTAATAAAACTTAATCATGTGGGAAAAGTATTGTAGCTTTGCTCATAAAACATTGTGGATTGTTACAGTGTCTCTCTGCATGATTTTTTTTTGTTATAATTTTTTTCAAATTATCTTTTTTAATTTTATTTTTTTAATATTGAGTTGTTTGTGAATTACAATTATAAGTTACTACAAATAAGACTAAATCATGTGGGGAAGCACTGTAGCTTTCATCACAAAACACCGTGAATTGCTACAGTGTTTCCAACATGATTTTTTTTCTTTTTTTGGTGTTTGTTTTGTTATTTTTTTTCTAAAATTGTCTCTGTCGAATTTTTTTTTATATTGAGCTGATTAAGAATTTAGCTTTGTAATTTTTTTCTTTAAAACACTGTGAATTGTTGCAGTGTTTTTCCATGTGATTTTTTTATGATTTTTTCCAAATTATCTTTGTCGATTTTTTTTTTAATATTGAGTTGGTTAAGAATTATAATTATAATAAAGCTAAATCATATGAGGAAAGCGTTGTAGTTTTTCTCACAAAACACTATGAATTGCTACAATATTTCTCTAAATGGTTTTTTATTTTATTTTATTGGGAAAAGCGCTATAGTTTTCCTCATAAAACATTGTCAATTGCTGCAATGTTTTTTCTCATGGGTTTTTTTTCCTTCGAAAATTATCGTTGTTAGTTTTTCTTTTAATACTAAGTTGGTAGAGAATTTAGCTTTGAAATTTTTTTTTCTTTTTATTAACTGAAAAGCTAAATCATGTGGCGAAAGCACTTTATCTTTCCTCACAAAACACTGTAGATTGCTACAAATCATTTTGTTCAATCTCTAAGTTTTTGATCACCAACACAACTTTTTTTTCCATCATGAAATATTTGCTCCATCATACCTTTAATTTCTATTACTTATCTAGCGTTGGTTCATAATTATAACACCACCAAATATATTTGTTTTATAAACATGCGACACCGTACTAGCATATTATCTCGTGTAAAATTATAATAAGTATTAATCAACTCAACACTTTCAATTATGTAGTTGAGACAAAATACAAACCGCACAATAAAAATAATAAAAGCCTAAGCAAATCTTCTAAAATGGATGTCATGCCCTGATTGATATGAGGTATAATTTGCGAAAGTAATGAGCGCAAAGCATATTCTTTAAAAGAAAAAAAAAAAGTGGAAGAGAGAGATAATATATACAATTATAGCTTAAAAGTAATGTATTCATTTGTGATAATTTTTGCTTTTTAAATTATTATTTTTTTATAAAATATATAAAATTAATGTATTTTCAGATGTTTTTCAATGATTTTGATACCATGATATAAAAAAAATTTATAAAAAATATTATTTTAATATATTTTTAATTAAAAACAATTTACACCACATCAACAAACACATATTAAGTTAATTGCTCTAACATAGATGATGTTTTTGGTGAAAGAAAAACTTATGTATTTTTCTTTCAAAATTTTAGGCGTGAAAATTTTAAGGAATGATCATAGGATGAAGAAGGTTTTATTATTATTATTATTATTATTATTTAGTTGAAATCTTGCGGATAGCACTTAATTTGAGGAATTAAGAAAAAACTTATTTTCGATTGACATGCAAGTTTATTTAAAAACACCCCTTATAGTTGCTTACCCAGTAAAAAAAAGTGTGAAAAAATATGATCTTATATCATTAAAACATGACCAAATATCTTCGTAATTTTTTTATTAGTGTTATCAAACTCGGACCAAGATGTCCTATTAAAAATTCAATAATCTAATTATCTAACCGGTTTAGGTTGACATCAAATTTTTAAAATTGCAAGAGATCATTAAAATTGGTTAAACCTGATCAAACCTAGTAAAACCCAATTAATTCGGCCAACAGATCAAGCATTGACTCGGTAAAAAAAAAAGAAAAAGAAAAAGAAAAAAGATTGCAACTCTTGATATAACCTGGTACCTCCTGGTTCTAAAATTATTCTTACAGCTTCATCATTTTTTTGTTTATGCTGCTTCATATGTTGTAAAATATATGTTAGGCTCTTATGCTTACCTTGAGCCAATTTAAACGCCTGTAATAATATTTCCTCTAAATTTAATTATTAAAAAAGTTTAATATTTAATTATTAAAAAAAGCCTGATTTATTAAAATACATTGTTTTCCAGGAGTTCGGCATTTGGTTTATTAAAAAAAGAGTCTAGAGTTCTTAAAATTTAATTCAAAACATATCAACACTGTTAGAAAAAGAATTAATCTTTAAGATTAGTAGATTAATCAAAATAAAAAAAATATATATAAAATTAAACCTAAAGGGAATGGCTAGTAGAAAATGTGAATTGTATGGTTTCAAATAGACATGCTCAGCAAATACTCCATGGTGTTTGGTGATCTCAAAAGCTAAGCATAGCAGACACCACGAATAATCATAGTTTTCGGGCCATTTTCCTTTCCTGTGAAGGTGAGATCATCATATTGGAAAATGCAAGTCAATTGGACATAAAAAAGCAATTGGTAATCACACAACATTTCAAGATTCAGGGCAAGAAAGGTTTCTGAATGTTCCTTTTTCTAAATGATTACCCTTTCTGCGTTCTTGAACAAGTGCAAAATGCAGGATAGGAGGCTTTAAAATGCTAGAAAAAGAACACAAGTTTAGAGCAATTAATTCATTAATAATGGAAAAGCTTGGCGTTGTGACCATTCTGTTCTATTTTCAAACATATATACACCGGAAATCACAGGGTAGGGTTTTGTTGTCAGCTACAAATGACTTACTTGAAATAGACAACAAGTACTGACGAGGACAGCACCAGCCTTTCTTCGCACAGGGTTTCCTTCGAGCAACCAGCAAGTTATTCTTGAAACCACACTTGGATTTACCATTTTGGCAAGTAGATTATCTAAATCTTGTTGCTTTTCTTTTCTTCCAGAGCCTTTAATGTCCCATTAGACTCTGAAATATCAGAATTCTTGCAC
>Ga0325402_1000838_pt1 | contig 23436 bp, 17 predicted proteins | sample PopdelMetagenome_22_FD_207212 | JGI IMG/M metagenome (GOLD analysis project Ga0325402, IMG submission 207212) | Populus deltoides microbial communities from Bellville, Georgia, United States - Xylem-PdKOR-R3 | ecosystem: Host-associated > Plants > Phyllosphere > Stem > Wood/Secondary xylem...
AAAAAATTTCTTTGTTCATTTTATCTTTTAAATATTAATCTGGTTACGAATTTAGCTTTGTAGTTTTTTCTTTGAAAACATTGTGAATTGCAATAGTTTTTCTCCATACAATTTATTTATTTATTTTTTCCACAAACTCACGATAATGCACAGGCATGTCATAAGCCCACAGCATCGCGCGGGCATGATATCCAGTGACAATATAAATTTTGTTTGATTTTCACTGTAACAAGAATTTCATGCCATCAAAATATATATATTAGTTTTTATGTTATTTTGATATGTTTTTAAATAAAAAATAATTAAAAAAACAACTATTATTATACTCTTAAACAACGATTTTTAATATAACAAGGATTTCATGCTATCCAAACATATATCAGTCACTTATGTTATTTTAATGTATTTGTAAATAAAAAATAATTATTATCACACTCGCAAATATCATCTGAATTGTTGTTGGGTTTTTTTTCCCCTTAAATGTTGTTTAAAAAGAAATTTAGTGTCTTTTCAGAAAATGGCCATGTACAAAGAGTGTGTTTGGCAGTGTGGTTGCGGGTGCTTTTCAAATAGCTTTTCGTGCCGAAATACATGTTAATGATGTTTTTTTATTTTTTAAAAATTATTTTTGACATCAGCACATCAAAAAGATCTAAAAAGTACAAACCGCACTCAATTTTAATAAAAAAAAAAATTTAAATTTGCACAAAACACAAGTACAAACGCAGTACCAAACGTTCTCAAAGAATACACATTCAATCTAAATCTAAGTCTGAATCAAGCTAGTAGCATCTTAGAATATTGCTAAAGGGTGGCGGTGTGCATCGTGAAATGCACGATATTGGTGGTTGTAATCACACAAACTTTACGTATTTGATAAGTCTTTATGTTTATTTTTATTGTTTATGATATTATATTTTTTTCTATAAACAAATAATAATAATAATAATAATTAGATAATATTCATATAATCACAGTAAATAATATATGTATTAAATTCAATGTTTCAGGAGAAAAAACTTTGATAAATTACTTCTTTATTAATTAATAAAATCTTTATCGTCCAAAATATTAATTTAGAGAGTTTTTAATATAGTTAGAAATCCCTTCTCACTTAGTGGTACAGTAAACATGATATTTTAAAAAAATTATTACTATTTATATTTTTTGTATTATATTTTTAACTATATTTGGAAGGTTTTAAAATTATGTTTGTCTTAAAAAATATTAAATTAATATTTTTTTTAATAATTTTAATGTACCAATGTCATAAATAAAAAAATTTAAAAAATTATTTAAATATAATTTTTTTTTAAAAAAAAAACACCCTGTACCAACCAAATGAAACATTTCATTCCTACAGAGTACAGACCACTTCGTCAAACACTACCCCTTAAAAGAGGAATCATCTTCTATAGTGGAAAAACTGGTACCCCAGCGAAGCCCACAAACATGATTTTTTTTGTGGTCCATCCAATAATCATAAAACTGCTGGGTAGAGAGGAGAAGGCACCAAGAACTAAAAATAAGAAAGGGGTTGAGTAAAAAATGGAGTTGGAAGACTTTTCAAGGGTAAAAGGTGACCTGTTTTGTAGGACGTTGTCCTCTTAAGTACTATACTAGAAATTTATTCATTTCTTTGCAGTACAAGCTTCTACCACACCATCTGTGTCCTACATAACCTTGTACTATTTTACTTATCATTTCCTCGATAAATCCTAATCCTTGTTTAGTCTAGGCTACGTTTTAGAGCTATCCATTATTTCTTGCCCCATGTCTCGCTCTCTCCTCTTCCTCTCTCTCTTCCTCTCTCTCCTCCTTCTAACAGCCGGGCACAGTGGCCACAACGACGATGACGAAGCCGACGCCGACGGTGACGCGACAAAAATTAATCTCCGTTCGAAATCCTTAATCCTGGTTAAGATATGGTGCTTGATATTGATCTTTGTTGGCACTTTCATTGGTGGGGTGTCCCCCTACTTTTTGAAGTGGAACGAGGGGTTCTTGGTGTTAGGGACTCAGTTTGCTAGCGGTGTGTTTCTGGGGACTGCTTTGATGCACTTCTTGAGCGATGCAAATGAGACCTTTGAGGATTTGACAGAAAAGAAGTACCCTTTTGCTTTCATGTTGGCCTGTGCTGGCTATTTGTTGACGATGCTTGCGGATTCTATCATTTCTTATGTTTATAGCAAGGATGTGGTCAGCCCGGCTAATGGTGGCGATGTAGAGCTTCAAGGTATGTAAAATCCCTACAATATCTGCTTCTTTAATATTTTTTATATTCATCTACTCCGTGTTTTGTTGAGAAAAATATTTTAGTCTAATTTCTTGACATGTTCGTGTGAAGACTGTCCACTGAAATCAATTCCTTTGTGTGTTTTTTTTTTTTTAAATTGCTATCATGCCTAGCTGGTAAATAAAGAATGAAATTGAAAAATAATAATTAGAATTAGGGTTTTGTACTTTAGGCGTTGATTTGCATTTTGAAAGATTAAAGTGCACAGAGTTTGTGCTTATGATGATGTAAAGCCATGGTTGATGTATTTTGGTTTTCTTTGCAATGATGGTGGTGGAAAGTGATGAATTTTCTTCTACCTTCCTCTGTTGGTGGAACTTTGATCAAACACTTTGTATTAAAAAAGTACTTAATGTCGGTTGACGCGCCACTAATCTAGAATACTTTTTATTGCTGAAAGGAAAATAAAAAAGAAAACAATGATCCAATGACCATATATCCCCCAACATGTCCAAAATCTGGTGATGCGAACTTTGTTTCTTGGCTACGTTCTTAGAGAATGGAGAGTGATGCATTCGTTTCCTTCTCCTTCCTTTTGTTATTGCAGGGGGTGTTCTGCAGGGAAAAAGAAGCCACACCAGCAGTTCCCATTCACATTTTCAGGTGGAAATTATACATGTTATATTTACAGCTTTAGTCGATGCTAACAATTTTCTGTGTTTAATTATGCACAAACTCCTTTATTGGAATAATTACTTTTACTAATATTTTTCGTGATGGAATTGTGCCTTGAAAGATGCACAATGGTACAGATGCTGCCTCTGCAAAATCCACTCTCTCAACTGCCAGTTCATTTGGGGACAGCATTTTGTTAATATTTGCGTTGTGTTTCCACTCTGTCTTCGAGGGCATTGCAATAGGAGTTGCAGAGACAAAAGCCGATGCCTGGAAAGCTTTATGGACTATCACTCTGCATAAGATATTTGCAGCAATTGCAATGGGTATAGCTCTCCTTCGAATGATCCCAGATCGCCCCTTTGTATCATGCGTGGCCTATGCTTTCGCATTTGCCATTTCAAGTCCTGTTGGCGTGGCCATTGGGATTATAATAGATGCCACAACTCAGGGTCCTGTGGCAGACTGGATCTTTGCCATATCAATGGGACTGGCATGTGGTGTGTTCGTCTACGTATCAATTAACCATCTTTCAACCAAGGGTTACCTTCCCCAGAGATCAGTTTTAGTTGATACGCCGCTTTACAAGTTCTTGGCCGTATCGTTGGGTATCGGGGTAATTGCTGTTGTGATGATATGGGACTGAAAACAAAGGAGGGTAGATGTCTGCTGTTGTCCTGTTGGAAGTCTGCTGTTTTTTGCTCCACATTAGTGCAGAGCATGGGTGGTTGTAGAATACAAGCTCTGTCACAAGCTATTACTAGGAAAAACTATGTTTTGCCAGATTGGCAGGACACAATCTATAGGTACAAGCATCATTAAAGATTTTTGATGGTGTGGATCTACCCTTCAATGTATAATGATACAGGATTCATAATCCAATAAAGGGATTGAAAGGGTCAATATTATAGTGGAACTTGAGTACAGCATGCATTATTTAACACAAAAGTAGAGACAAAAATGCAAACTCTAAACGTCTCAAGAACAGTACCAACCATTTGAAATCTATTAGCGTAAAAAGAAAAATAACATCGGCCTCATTGGGTGTCATACAAGTATAATAATCAGATAGTAATCAGATAGAGAGAAAGAAAAGTTAAAAACTAGTCAAATTTAAAGCAGGGGGAATAAATGCATCATGATAATTTATCCCCAGCGCTCTAAAGATCAGTGTGAAGAACTTTTTCCAGGCAAATAGAAACAATGACCGGACCAGCCAAATCCCCAAGAGCACAACCTGCATGCAAACTTTGTGAATTAGATCATAGGAATCATTTGATGCTATGTCATGGTACCCAGAAAGTAAAATGGATTGAGCAAGCTTGCTTACCAATCCACTGACCCCTTGAAGGACGAAAAAGAGTGGCACCAACCCCAGCACCAATGGAAGCAAAAACTAGTGATGCACCGCACCTGATAGTGACTCCAGTAACCTTCTTCCCAAGAATTTTAACTTGTTCAGATTTGTCAACATCATTGCTTTCTTCTTCAGGCTTTGTTAAATGAGAGAAGAATCGGTAAATTTCAATACCAACTTGGACAAGCCATGATGCTGCAACCCCTAAAAAGTGTCCTGCTTACACATAGAGAAGGGAAGCAAGAAAATTATAAAAAGAAATGAAAACGAAAAGGAGGTCAGGTTGAAAGTGTAAATGTTTGCATAATGAATCTAACCTCTGAAAGTTGATCTGCAAACTCTGAAGAAGTAAACCATAGTGGGCATTCCTCTTTCAGCCTTGCGGATGGCTGATTTAGGAACATCTAAAATGTTGATAAACTCCATCAGTTGTTCAGAATATATAATAATAAGCATGGTAGCTAGGGAAGGGGAAGTTAAAATTACTATTCTCATATTCTTCATAAAGAAACCAGAAGCATCTCACTTCTTCAGTCGGTACTTAATTTCAGTAGCTTTACATTTGTTAGGTGAATGGGAAGAATATCACATTAGTCACATCATGGAGAGAAGATACCTTTCAAAAGTTTCCATGCCATCCGCTGTGAAATGTGATGGACAGCAAGTCTTTCTAAAATGCGTCTTGTAGTTACAACAGTAGTCTGAGATCACAGACAAATAATAATAATAATAATTAGTATAAACCTAGTCTTTGAACACTTTGAAAACGATAAGACAAGCAACTAAAACAGCTGAACTTCTACAGTCCATTCACATATCAGTCCGAGGCAAAATATGTTTCAAAGCTAGTTTTTTTTGGTTGTTCCTTGGGAGGTCTAGTTTCGACAGTGTAAGAGTATGCATGGGCAATGGATGGCAATGCCTGGTGTCGCTCCACCCAATCCGTTGTGCAAGGCATATTGACATTGCTGTCAAAGACTCTATACATTATTTTCTAAAGGCAGCTACCAAATAATATTTGTATAGCATTATCAATATGATAGACTATATGTTAAAGGGGAGTATAGTGAAAAAAACATGATAATTATAAGGAAATAACTTAGATCCCTCCAGAGCACCAGTCTTGTTAAATCTAGTAATGCAGGCTTACTGAAGAATGATAACTGGGCGAAAAAATTAAGCCAGGAACGAAAACAACTAAAATCCACAATCCCTTCGTTTACTTGCAAGAGCAGTAAACAACTCAAATATTGAAGAAGCACTATTAGAATGCTGTCCACAGTTGACAGGTTTTTTTTTTTTTTTATCATTATCAAGTCATAACACAGATGTAAGAGCATTTAGAATAACTGAGCAGGAACAGGAAAAGCCCCTGTTTGCTATAGCTAATCAAGAAGATGGTAAAGACTAGGAAAGCATCCATAATTATGCCTAAAATGACATAGGCCCCATATGGGATTCAAGTGGCCACCCACCCAGCCACTGCAGTCCCACGGTGAATTTGGTCCTTTTGCAAAAGCACAATAACACGCTAATTATTACAAGGTGGAGCTACAAGTTCAAAATGACTACCATTATGTTCTCATAAAACAAGCATTATAATAATAAGCAATTCATTTCATTTCAGGGTAGAGCAACAAGCTCAATCCTTAAAGTAGCAAAAGCAAAATATCAAACATCTGCATATGAATTCATGAATGTGGATAACTGTGGACAGTTCACTTTGATGGTCACCACATTCAGAAAACTATTATCATTTCAAGGTCAGATTTCTAAACTCAGTCCATCCAACTAAGCTCAGTGCTAAATTAGTTGGGAACTTCGTTCAATTTTGCAATGGTCATTTCAGATAAGAATATTTTGATTTATGATAACTCATAAAAGGACACAGTGTGTTTAACTCCTATATGAAGTATAAGCTGGCTGCTCCACAGACTGGAACTTGATGCAGTCACTAAGTGTAGGACAAGAAAATGTTGAAATACATGCTATTAGGAAACATCTTTCTTTATAGTAATCATGCCCTTCAACAAGGTTAATACTATACACAGTTTTATGATCTACTACCCAGGAACTTGCGCAACAATTTAATTCACTAATGACTCGAATAAACAGTGCTTTTATTTAGTGATACTAAAGCAAGAAATTAGAATTTGGTATTGAAACCACTAACGCTGATAAGCATGCTTATAGTCCCAGATTTACAATGAGATAACTCTAAATAAAGGAGTTGCAAGACTTAGTGATGGGAAATTTGCAGCACAAAACCTGCTAAAATAGTAGACTGGGAAGACCAACAAAAGTATACAACTCACCTCACGAATAATTTGCTTCACTGATTTTTTGAAGGGAACAACCAAGTCTACACGTTGCACTTCATGAGCATCCTGAAGGAAGTCATCATCATCCTCTTCTGTATTAGTACTAGGCTCCAGAAGAGGTAAATAGAACATCAAAAATGACCTCAAGGATGTCATAGCAAGTTGCTTCCATTCAAAAGCTGAAAACAGAGGTTTCAACTCAATATAATACTCCTTGGTAGTGTATTTCAGAGAGCCTTTCTGAAAAATATCTGCAGATGCTCTTCGTATACTAGAAATATAGTCACCAGACAATGCTGCACCAGCATCACAGTAAGCAACTGGTATCATGGGTTGCCTGTCATGGCCATTAAGAAGGTCAATGTGAGGTAAAAGCAAACCCAATGACATAAACATACTTTTACAAGTAATATAAGAAATAAAAATAGCTGGTTTCAAATAAGAAACATAAGAGAATAATATCAAATCATCACGGGTAGAACTCCCTACTATAGCTTTAAAACAATCTCTTGACAACAAAAGCAAGTGTGCACTTCCAAGTTCCAACCTCCAATTTCCTCCACCTAACTTATATTCCCTTTTCTTCTACATGAAAATGATGCAACCCTGTGTTGGTATAAGTATGAACTGCTGAGAAATTTATGTTATATGCTAAAATTTTAAAACACAACCAGTTTCATTGATTCAAGAAAGAAAGAAAGAAAAGACGATGACAGACGCATTAACTTGAGCAGTAAAAAAAATTCATGGAACAAGTGTCCCGCTCACTCCAGAACATCAATTTATAAGCTTGTTCATGGCTCCAAAAAATTCCACAATTTAGGACAATTTTAAGAGGATGATAAGTGCCGGATCAATCAATAAAAATGGAGTAGCTCATTCTGAAACAATGTTGTTCATCTTAGAGTGTGAGGATGTATGTGTTAAAAACCGTAAAAGATTCAAATCCTACTCTCCAACTATTAAAAATATCGTCATCAAACCACAATTCTGCTACAGCTGGGTGAGGAAGCGAAGGGATGCATAAAGCAAAAGAAGGCAGTAAAATCACGTGATGTGATGGAAACCCCCAATACATGAAATTGAATCCACGTGAAAGCAAACGAGTGAGAACAAAAATCAGGGGTGATGTATAGAAGAAATATAGAAAAGAAGCAAAGAGATTAGAGAATACCCGAACAGGAACCTAGAAGCAAAAGGGGCGGCGGAGGCGGCGATGGAGGCGGCGGCAGCGGAGGCCGAGAAGTGGGTTGGATAAGAAGAAGGGTTTTTCCTTGACAACAGATCTAATACTATTGCTATGCCCGCCATTGTGAAGAAACTAGGAGGAGGATGTTTGGTTTTTTTTTTTTTTCTACTTAATATTAATAATGTAAACTTGTTAATTAAGCAGCAGCGCAAGTGAGAGATTTAATTAATTTTATGGGGGAGAAAGTGAAGGATCATATAAACTGAAAAGATTGCGTCTTTCCTTTTCTTGGGGTGAATGCAAAAGAGAAGAGAAAGTGTGTGTGTGTGTGTGTGTGTGTGTGTGAGGGTTGACTGGCTTCTGATTTATTGGCGAGGAGAGGGAGGAAGGGAAAGAGGGACACTGCTTCTGCTTGGCCAGTGTACAACAAAAACAACAACAACAACTACACGGTATTAATTTTAGAAAGTGTTGCTAAAAATTTATTTAATTTTATTTAAAATAAGTGTTTTAATATTTTTCAACAATTTTAATGTTTTAATATAAATAAATAAATTTTATTATATTTTAAACAAAAAACAATCATTATTACAATTCAAATAAACATGTGTTTAATATTTATTTGTTATAAATAAAGCTATTTTTTATTTAATATTAATATTAATTCACTTTTCCTATTTCATTGATTTTACTAAGAAAATGTTGTAGAAGTGATGTTTCCACCCTGAACTTAATAATTACTTTAATAAAAAAATATTTATTATGTCATGTAAGTTTAAGTTTAACAATTAATATAAATAAAAATATATTTTTAAAATATTTTAGTGTCACGAATTCCTAGACAACTTAGTTGTTTTATAATTCTTGGTTTAAATATTTATTAGCATAAGTAATTAAAATAGTAGAATAGTTTAGTATAGTTGATAAATCAAGTTTTTATCAATATATCTCGATAAAAAAATATTAGATCAAGAAAGATTTACGAGTATAAAATTTCAGGAAAACAAGCACATCCAAGTAAATGCGCGTTAGGTCTAGCCCTGGCTAGACCCAACACCTCGGGTTTGGTAGTGTGCCAAGTCCTAGAACACAGCGTTTGGCAATGTGCCAAGCCTTGAGAAAGCTAAGTCTGACGCCAGCCAAACCTAGACGCAATCAGGCTTAGTAGTGTGCAAAACCTCGGGCACGCTAGGTTTGGTGTCAACCACACCTAGATGCGATTGGGTTTGGCAATATGTCGAGCTTTGAGAAAGCTGGGTCTCGTGCAAACCATACCTATACACGATTGAGCTTGGTGGTATGCAAAGCCTTAGGCATGATTGTGTGCCAAGCCTCGGACACACCTAAGGGAATAACCATCCTCCTTCGGCACACCTATGAGGATGTCCATCCTCCACTGGCACGGCTATGAGAATGTCCATCCTCCTTTCGCATGCTAAAGCAAATGACCACACCTTCTTTTGCACACCTAATGGAATGTCCATCCTCCCTTAGCACGCCCAAGAGAATGACCATCCTCTCTTGGGCACGCTTAAAGGAATGTTCATCCTCTCTTGGCAACGCTCAAGGGAATGATCATATCCTTTATTGGCACATCTACGAGAATGACCATCCTTCCTTGAGCATGTTTACAGGAATGACCATCCTCCCTTGGCACGCCAAAAAAATGACCATTCTTTTATGGGTACGCCCAAGTAAATGACCATCCTCCATTGGACACGCTTAAGAGAATGTCCATCCTCTCGTGGCACACTTAAGGAAATGATCATCCTCCCATAAGCACGCCCACAAGAATGACCATCCTCTCGTGGCATGCTTAAGGGAACACCCATCCTCCCTTAGCCACGCCTAAGGCAATGACCAACCTTCCTTAAGCACGCCCAAGAGAATGTTCATCCTTCATTGGTCACGTCTAAGGTAATCATCATTCTCTCTTAGGCACGCGCAAGGGAATGCTCATCCTCTTTTAGCACACCTAAGAGAATGACCATCCTTCCTGGGCATGCCCACGAGAATGACCATCTTACCTAGGGCACTCTTAAGAGAATGACTATATCCTTCATTGACATGCCCAAGAGAATGATCATCCTATCTGGAGCATGCCCAAGGGGATGACTCTCCTCTCTTGGGTCTAACCTAAGAAAGAGCTCAGCCTCCATGAGCTCAGCTACATTTGATGTCTTGGACCTTAATCTTCCTACACCTTTTAGGTGTATAAAAGTTCTCCAAGGACCCGCCATATTTCTATAAAACATTAATATAGATGTAAGAGATATTTATACTTTATGAAATGCTATCAGGGTAAAATTCCATTCCAGACCTTCCTCTTCACAAAAGATAAGACTCATTGGGCTATAAATACATAAAGTGACCTTCAAAACAAAAGTTCACAATCTTTATTCTTTACTGCATATATATTTTCAAAGCATCTCTCTTTAGAATATTATTGTATTTTATCTCTCTAAAAATATGTTTATTACGCATTGAAGAGTCTCTACCTTCACCAAATGAGACTTTTTGCAAGTACTAGTCACAAGCCACCTTGGCCTACCAAACACCAAGTATATGCTATTAAACACCTTAGCTAGTGAGAATAAATGAAATTGTTAGGACCAATTGATTAACTGGTTATTCAACCAGGGAACCCTATTCCTAGGCTATTTGGTTTTTTTGGGACTTTATCAATGGCGTTGTCTATAGAAATTGATCAAAAAGCCATTGATTTTTTTTTAAAGCTTGTTTTTGACATTTTCAGACTATTCCATGGCACACAACCAATACCTATCTGGGCTAGGATGTGGGATATGTCTTCTTGTTACTGCTGACTCCTACTCAAGCAAAGCCTTAACAACTTTCCAATTAGGTTCGACTCTTCATTGAGGTAATGCTAGTCACTCAAAGTGAGACAAGTAAATTTGGGTTATGTTTTGCCAACTTCACAAATGCAGTTGGAGCCTAGAGATTTTGAAAAGCTTTCAATAAGTACGAGTGGAATGTTGATTCAAACCATAAAATATGTGAAGTATTTTTTTTTACAATTATCCAAAGAAAAGGGAAAAGTCTCCCTCACGCCGAACACTGTGCTCAAATAAAAATTTACTATAGCCAATGAGAATAAGAATGTAAGTTCCTTATATATAAATCACTTATTCAAAATTACTATTTTTATTTTCTCTAGGTGATGCCTAAGAGCCTTTCAATAATACACCTTGAAATGGATGCGCTTGGTCTCTCTAGTGCTATATGCACCACTCTCCATGGGATTAACTTAGTCTCCTCAGTTATTTACATCAATCTTCAAAAGATAGATGTAATTAGTGCTATATGCATCAATCTCCAAAGTACAGATGTGATTGGTCTCCTTATTACAAATAACAATATCATGTAATCACCACTCTTAGTGGGGTGAGGTTCTTATACCCCCATAAAAAAAATCATGATGGTCACTCTTTAGGGGTTGGCTTTTAAGCCCTATGACAATACTGGGAAAGCTATAGGCTCTCGCTCACCAAGAACCTATAATCACTTAGAAGTTTCTAAGTATAGGTTCACCCTTATTGGATTCCACATAACCACTTAAGAATTTATATAGATGATGGGTAGGGATATTCACAGTTCAGTCCGGTTTTAACCAAAAAATTCAACCGAATTGGAAAATAGTATTCTTTGTTAATATAACCTGGACCGAACCGAGAATCGGTTCAAACCGAACCAATTTTGTTCTGTTCGGGTCGTTTTTTAGCATTACAAACCAGAAAAACCAAAACGTTTTTGCTGCTGTTGTTGCAAATCGACTATGAAATAAACCAGAGAGCAAGAGTGATTGTAGGAGAAGTCGACCATGAAATAAACCAGAGTGATGAAATAAAGTATGATTTAATGTGTAAATGCAATTACTCGCCAATCTTTCTTGAAAACAAATTATGTACACAAGCAACGCTTTTGGACGCAGCATTCCCCCACTGTTTTTCAAAGATAAAATATTCTTAATTAATCGACAATGAGAGAATGAGAGAGAAGAGAACAGAGAAGAGGGAGCAGAAGGGAGGGAGGGAAGGGTAGGGCGGTTGGAAAGGGGGAAGAGGAAGGGGAAGGGTAGGGTTAGGGCATTTAGGTTTATGTCGTTTCTATTTATACCTTTTTTTAGATTCAATTAAACCGGTTCGGTTTGATCCGGTTCAATTGGTTTAAGGTTTTTTAAACCGGAACCGAACAGACCAGGTGGTTTTTTCATTTTTTAATTGGTTTATTCAGTTTTTCTATCAGTTCGGTTTTTTCGGTTTAATCAGTTGGTCGGTTTTTTTGAACACCCCTGATGATAGGTATGGTATCCTTAATCTCTTAGAAATTTTCGAAGTACAGATTCTTGTTATTTTATATATGAAAGAATTTTTTAGTCCAGATACATATTTCTCTATATTTTTTACAGCTTACCCCCTTTTTTATACAAGTAAAGCTCACTACTCTACCTAATCTGAGACATTAATTAAAGTCTTTGTATATTATTATATTGCAACGACCGAGGGCTACTTATGAACCAAGTTTTTATTAGTATATCTTAAAAAAAAAACACTAGATCAAGAAAGATTTACAGGTATAAATTTTAAGGAAAACAAACATGCTCCAGTGTAGGCGAGCTAGGCTTAATAATGTGTCAAGCCTCGAGAACGCTGGGTCTGACGCTAGCCAGACCTAGACATGATTGGGTTAAGCGGTGTGCCAAGCCCTAGGCATGCTGGGTCTGGCGCTAGTTAGACCCAGACTCGACTGCCAAGCCCCAGGCACGCCCAAAGAAATGCACATCCTCCCTTAGCATGCCCAATGAAATATGCATCCTTCATTGACACGTCCAAGGGAATAACCACGTCCTTCGTTGGCAAACCTAAGAGAATGCCCATCCTTTCTTGACATACCTAAAAGATTGACCATCCTCTCTGAGCTCGACCACAAGAATGCCCATCCTCCCTTTCCCTTGGGCACGCCCAAGGGAATGACTATCTTACTTAGGGCACTCCCAAGGGAATGATCATATCCTCCCTTGGCACGCCTAAGTGAATGACCATCCTACCTGGAGTATGCCAAATAGAATGACCCTCCTTCCTTGGATCTAGTCTAGGAGAAGACTTTAGCCTCTATGGACTCAACTACATTTGACGTTTGGAACCCTAATTTCCCTACACCTTTTAGGTATATAAAAGTCCTCCAATAACCCACCATATTTCTATGAAATATTAATATAGATGTAAGAGATATTTATACCTCATTAAATGTTATCATGGTAAAATTACACTCTAGACTTTTCTTTTCACAAAATGACAAAACTCATGAGCTATAAATACATGATGAGATCTTCAAAACAAAGGTTCACAATCTTCATTATCTACTGCATATATATTTTCAAAGCTTCTCTCTATAGAATATTCTTGTATTTTATCTTTCTAAAAATATACTTATTTAAACATCGAAGAGTCCTCATCTCCATCAAAGAAAATTTTTTGCAGGTACTAGTTACAAACTACCTTGACCTACCAAGCATAAAGTATATGCTATCAAACACATTTACTAAGAAGAATAGATGAAATTGTTAGGACCAATTGATTAACTACTTGTCTAAGTCAAAAATCTTCTTCCTCAACTACTTAGAATTTTTAGATTTTATCAATACTATTTTTCTAAAATTTTTATCAAATAATTTCTTATTAAAAAACTATAAGGGTGCATTTTTCCAACATGAATTCAAGGGGAGCATGGAACTTCTCCTAGTCCTGTGTAAAACCTAGACCTCATCATATATTTTGATCAGTTTGTAAATTATATTTATAGAATAATTGGTTTTCTTAAAATTAAATGTCTTTTTATTATTTATATTATATTATGATAATAAAATTACGGTAAAGCTAAATTTTTTATAGACTTACAATTTTTTTTAATTGTTTATTTACTCTATACTATATTATAAATAAAAAGCTGCTCTCTATAGCCACCCCGAACCCAATGAAAAAAAAAGCATTTCTCACATGACAATTAAAAAAAAAAAAAAACTAGATACCTTAAGAAAATCACTATAATTATAATAACTTTAATATTTTTTTAAAACAAATATACTTTTAAATAACCTCTAAAGACAGAAGATCAAACGGGATCCATGTGGATATGCATGCCAAACCCCTAGAAATCTTTCAAACACTCGTGAAAAATGGCTTCTTCTTCTACTCTCTCTTCTCCTCTTTCGTGATCATCTTCTTAATCTTTTCTCTCCCCTCTCCCTTCCAGTACTGCGCTCTGGAAAGCCCACAAAACCCTCAACCTTTCACTTCTCTCTCGAACCCTTCCAAAACCCACCTTCACAAAATCCTCCTCTTCAATTATTACCAAATCCTATCACCACTCATTTTCCCAGCCCAGACTGAGATGCCCATTTCATAGTTTTGATGATCCTCTTACTTAACTCGGTCAAAGCCATATCTTGGTGGCTTTTGCTGCTTTCAGGATTAGATTTCAGTTTCGACAACTGGGTTACTCATCTGCTGTCAGATCTTCGTAACATAGATTTCTCTCACTTCTGCGCTGCATTCTCTACTACTAACTTTTTCTTTGGTAGACTTCTTTGAGTTTTGACCTCGAACTTCTTGGTGGGTTCTAGGTTTCCATCAATTTGGATAGCTGCTACCGTTAATCTGCTTTGACTTTTGACGAAGAATTGATTTTGAAGAAACCAAGTTAGTTTGTTTTTGATATTCTGTCCCCGTTTGTAGTATCTGTTGATTTTCCCTAGCTTTGTAATCTGATTTTAGTTCCTTAAACTGTATTTTTGTACTTGTGTGAGATACCTACTTTTTTTTTGTTTGAGGTGTATCACTTTTGGGTAGATAATTCATGGACTTCAGGGCAATAATTCACCTTTAGTTTGAAAGATTGCAGTGATTGTGGCCATAATTCAAAGTGTGTTTTCGACCCTTTTCCATCACCGAGCAAATTCATCTTCCAGCTGTGTAATCAGGGCTGATTATACTCTTCTCTTGGTGCTGTCTGTCAAAATGACTGGAAGTGGTCACTGTTTTGTGGAGTGGAAAGAGCAGTTTATTTCGCAGGAGCGTGGAAATCGTGTGGTTCACTATTTCCTGAAGGATTCTGCCGGAGAATCTATCATTGCCGTTGTGGGAACTGAGCGGAGTGTTAGGCATATGTTCTATGTGGTTGCTGAGGAGTTTGTGCAGGTTTACGGTGCTGAAAATTCCATTCATGCTGGTTTCAAGTGGAGGTCAAGAAGGGAGGTTGTGGATTGGCTTACATCAATGCTATCAAAGCAGCATGTACAGGGTGATGGATCCAGTATGTATTTTTATTTTTCTGCATATTTTTTGTTTTCTCCATGTGTTTGGTGTTACATGTATCCTGTCATTGATATATTATAGGATAACTTGCTATAATAGATTTCCAATGTGATATTGTGTATGAAACGTTATGTACCTGGTCCAATTACCTTTGGTCTTGTATGAGTAATGCTTTATGTATTTTCTCAATGTGTTTTGTGTCACATGTAAGCTGTCATTGATATATTATATGATAACTTGCTACTATTGATCCTCAATGCAATAATATGTATGAAATTATATATTTAAGCCATTGATCAATGGTCAATTACTTTTGGTCTAGTATGAGTAATGCTTAATGTATCATGGTTTGGTTTTTATTTTATATCCTTGTTCCTCCTTTCTTTTTAAAATTATCTTCCTTACTGGTCATGTATAAGGTTATTAACTTTCTTCTTCTTTAATGTTTATAGATTAGAACCTCATTTCTGATAATTTGCAATTGAAATCTTTCTGAACTAGCCTTAGGTGCATTATTTATTAATTGTCTCCTACAGGAGGCTGGTCTCCGTGCTATCTTTTACAACCTTCAGATTTATTCAATTTGTTGATATTTTTATTAACTGGAGTGTATGATAAGCCCTATCAAATGCAGCCTGGAGGCATTAAGGCTGCTGAACACAAAGCACCAGTGTCTTCAGGTTGCATTTGGAACAAGCATCATATGAATTTGATTTATTGCAAGATTCCGGCAGTATTTTCTGGAACAATTATGCACAGCATCATGGAAACTAGTTCTTTATTTTATCTGGTACAATTATTTTACACTTTCTCAGCAAGATTTAATATGTGCACTTTTAATAACAGAAACACTACAAGGTGTAGAATCAGTAAATGGGCTTGGTGGTCAACATATGCAGGTAAGATGCTGAATATACTTTTTCTTGGCACATATCTGTATCATTCTAATATTAATGCTTTGATGTATCTCTATATGTGAATTGCAGGGCTGTCTTTCGAAAAATCCCAGTGGACATGATTCAGACATCGTGTGGTCAGGCATTGCATGGACATGTGGGAAACAACTGAAGCATTATCCTGCATTCTGCAGGAATGCCACTACAATAGCAGTAAGCATTCATTGTCAATTAAAATGGGAAAGGAGGAGTTGGGTTGTTTTACATGCATGGGCTAGGCTCATTTGTCTCCCTGATGAAACTTCCTTATCTGTACTAGAAACTTGGCTTTTCAATTTCACTAGTTCAATGTAGAGGCATAATTCCAAGTGTAAATGATCAATTGATTGAAACTGTTGCTGGAATATTTTGTCTAACACTGGAACCACTTTCGAACATGACCTTGCAAGCTGATCGAGAAAATGGCCTCTGGAGGGAAATCTGAAGCAGACGACTATTGAAAAACAATAAAGTCTCTAGGTCTTTTTTATTTTTTTCAGAAATAACTTGAAAGTAGGAAGAGGACTGGTTTTAGATTGTAATTACGAGATGTGATTCTAAGATGTGTACAATTCACTTGTAGAAGTGTTTTTCTAAATTTGATTGATTTGGAAGGTGAGATGCGTTATAAACTATATGATCGCAAATGCAAATTCTATTTCCCTTGTATGTTAATAGCTTGATGTGCCTTATCCACTTCACAGATTATTTTTATTTTCTTTTTACCTTTGCTGAGATGTGTGTCTGACCTGCTATCTTTTCTTTAGAAGGCATGCAAATATTTTCCAGTTACTATTTGAATTTCATTGGCTATCCTGAGTTTTACCTCATTTTTCCATTTGCAGATCCAATCGTTTGTCTTTGTCATGGCTAAAGGACAGAATCATTATCTTGCTTACTTGGAAGATATGTATGAAGACAAGAGGGGACAGAAAAAAGTAAAAGTGAGGTGGTTTCACCACAGTGAGGAAGTCAAGGGTGTAGTTCCTCTAAGAAATGCTCACCCACAAGAAGTTTTTATCACACCTTATTCACAAGTCATAAGTGCAGAGTGTGTTGATGGTCCTGCCATAGTCTTAACTCGTGAACATTATGAGGAATGTTTTGCTGCTTTTCCTGATGCTTTATCAACGAGAATACATTTGTGCTTTAGGCAATTTAGAAGCAAAAAAGTGAAGCCCTTTGATTTGAGTAAATTGCGTGGCTATTTTGATCAACCTATTCTCTCCTGTTTGAATTCCAAAGCCTTTCTAGGGGCTGAGCGCATAGCCTGTGGACTAACTGAAGAAGATGAAGTATTGAATCCAAGCGAGAACATAAAGCTGGGAGCCAAGAGGACCAGAAGCGGCAGTGTGTCTGAAGCATTTGTGACAGATCATTTAGGAGTTGGAGTTTCTGGTAGTCAGATTATGGCTTTTGACTCGTCATACCTGAACTTAAGATATGGTTTGTCAGGCAAAACGTTGCTTCCCCTCAAGTGCGTAGACTCCCACCAATGGTATAGCCATCTATTTAAGGTAGATCAAAAGATTGAGCTGTTGTGCCAAGATAGTGGTATACGGGGTTGCTGGTTCAGGTGTACAGTCTTGCAGGTGTCTCGAAAACAGATAAAAATACAATATGATGATGTGCAGGATGAAGATGAGTATGGAAATCTTGAGGTATGCTTAGGCATCATTAAGCACTCTCTTTAGATTTATACCACCTGACTTGAACTCTATATAGAAAACAAGATAATGGTGTAGTAGCATTGGAGTTTATTGTAATTAAAGATGAACTATTTCTGTTCCTGGATGGATTGATGTCTGGAAATTCTCAAAGAAGTCAACGTCCAGGTCAATTCAGATTGTTAGAGAAATTGTTAGGGCATACCTTGTTCATAAGCTTTGATGCGATTTTTTAATCATTACTGAGTGGTAGTTTCGGATGCATTCATGCTTCATTGTAAAAAGTTCCATTCATGATTCTCAAATAATAGGTGCAGTCCAACAGATTATCTCTAACAATGGATACGTCCCTGCAACATGTGTTACGTGTATCTTGTATTTTTCTTTTGACAAGGAGGTTGAATTACTCTCTCAATTGTAGGAATGGGTCCCAGCTTTCAAATTGGCTGTGGCTGATAAACTTGGCATGAGGCGCTTAGGCCGCCCAACAATGCGACCAGCCCCTCCTCCGAATGAACAAACAGACCCTGCTCTCGAAGTTGGGTCTGCAGTGGATGCATGGTGGAGCGATGGGTGGTGGGAAGGTGTAGTAACTAAAATCAATAACAATGGTGGTGATGTTCTGCAAGTTTACTTTCCAGGTTTGCTTTTTAAGAATTTAATGTGAAGCACTTACTATTTGTACCCATCTTTTATATTATCTTTTCTGTAATTTTCCCCTTGTCATCCTGCTAGCTGTATGATAAACTGTTGTGGTATCAGGTGAAAACTTATTTTTGGACATGCACAAAAAGGATGTACGAATTTCCAGAGATTGGGTGGGCAATCAGTGGATTGATATTCAGGCAAAACCTGACATACTCTCAGCCATATCGGCTACAACTAGCCCTGAAACAAAAACATCCATTTCCTTGATGATTAACAAAGACCTGGTATCTGATCTTGTTGCTATGTCTTGTGTCGAAGTTCCTACCAGTGCTAAACCTAATACTATTGAAGAGAGAAAACCTGAGTTTGCTCCATTAAGTGGTTCTGATAGCCATCTTGAAGCCACGGAATGTGTTGACCGTGTGATGCCTCCAATACCAGGTTCCATAGGCAACAAGGATGGTTGTGAAGACATCAATATCAGTCATGGTAAAGGTGAAGTTGCAGGTGATGATGAAGTTCAGGGCAATGGTCAGGTTGAAGTAGTTGGTGATGTTAATGATTGTGCTGACAAGATAGATGTGGAAGTCTCGGAGACTTCTGAGAAGAATAGTAAAGCTACAGAACTCATGGAAGTGATGGCATAAGATGTTTAAAATGAGCTTTGACTGCATCATCTCTAAATTGTCATGGTGCTGCTGGTTATAGCTAACGTGGAATTGTGGATAGTTCTCATTTGGTGGTCAGGATGCTTGTAAATAATAACAGGAGAATCGCTGCTTCTCAACCCTTCTTACCTCCACCTCCACCTCCACCTCCACGTCCACGTCCATAGATGTACAGGAATTATCTTAGATTTGTAAGATTTCCGTTGTAAGTGGTTGTATAATTGGGATTGGAGTTAAGATTACTTTGGTCAGAAGCCCTCTAATTGATTCGGCTCCCTTGGTGGTTCATGCTTTTGTGATTCTCGCTTGTAAGTTGCATCATCTACCAAACCTTCGGCTCTTGTAATATCAAATAATTAGTTGTTTCTAGTTCTGTTTTCCCCTGAAAAGTTGCTAAATGTTTCAATCATTGCTCAACTTTTAATATAAGCATTTTGCTTGATTTCAAGTTGGAAAATGAAGGTGGGTTTGGAAAGGAAGAACACCTATCATACTGGCTGTAACTTGACAGTCGTGCTTGATTATAGCCATTTGCATAAATATATTTTTAAAGAATAAAATTGGTAAAGAATAATGAATTGGTAGGCGTAACTATAGTTTAAGCCATTGTTCTCCACCTATGAATCCTATGTCCAAGTAAGGTCTTGCATCCTCGTACTTGAGCGGCTTTAACCATGGCACTCGACCTCCTGCGTTTGTTCCTCTTCCACTGCACTCGTATTCTCCAAAAACCACAGTCCTGCATGTTTGTGAAATTCGTTCAAGTTGTGTGTTGAATTCCTTGAATCTCTAAACAGAACGATTGCAAAAAACTTAAACATAAGAAGAGTTTATATATATATATATACTTTTGCCTGTATGGATAGTTCCAGTCACTCCATCCTGAAGGATCTATAATATCGTTGAGATAACAGTATGAATATATCGTCCTTGAATAGTTTCCCCAAGCTCTTCCTAGCAGAATTTTGCCAGTTCCATTGATCACGCAGCCTACGAAAGAGAAACCCGTGTCCTCATTAGGTGAATCCCTGTGGTGAGCTGCAATTGCTCCAGATTTTTTAGCCGTTGATTGAAGGACACAATCCTGTTTCAAAACAATAAATCTCGTTTACCACAACCTTCAAGAACAGGAAGGGAACTTGTATAAATGGCTCTCTAGGTCATATAACCTGAAACAGTGATTTTGCTCTGCCGAATATGAAGTCAATACTTCCTTGGATGTGACACTTGTAGAAGTAATGCGTTCCAGTCTCATCTAAGAGAGTGTCTTGAGCACCCAAGACTCTAACTTTATAGAAAAATGCTTTTTTACTAGAAACTCTCATTGCTACTGCTTGCATTCCCTGTCCTCCGGGCTCTGCTACTACTGTATTCTGTCATCAACCCCATATCAAATTAATTACCCCTTATACAATCAAAGTGCATAAAAAAGAGAGAAGGAAAGCTGCAAAATCAAATGCCAAGGCTGCAGGGTAGGCGGATGGACGTTAATTAATTAATTAATTACCTCAAAGGTGATACCGGTTGCGCAGAAATAATCAGATTCTATGGTGACTGATGCTGATCTATATGTTCCAAGAGCAGTGCCATTGCTATCTGCATCTGAAGCCTTGTTGTTCCAAGAAATAATAGTGTCACAAACACGATTTTGGTCTCCGATCATTGAGATATACGGCTTGGTTCTAGGCACCAGTACCTTCTCCCTGCATATTTCACTTGATCAAAATCTGATCATCTATCAACTGCTGGAGATTTTAAAGCCAAATCAGGTCAAGTTATGCATATGCATGCAAGTGTAAGCAGTAACTACCCCCTAAATAACTAATAAACAACCCACGTTGCCTTGCCACGATCGTGTGTCCTGTCCACTTAACACCCCCACAAAAAAATAGCACTAACTGCAAAAAGAGTGGAGCATGTTTCAAAACTCTATATTTCCGGTTCCACTTAGGAAAAAAAAAAAAGTTCTGCAAACCTGTAAATCCCTGGATGAATGTAAATTTTAACTCTTTGAGTGTTATATTGAGGCACCAGGTCGATTGCACCTTGAACTGTTAATGAATCTGCTCCGCCATTCTTGTCAACTACAATTACTCGGCTTCTATTAAAATCATATTTAGAACTCATTCTTGCACCACGCTTATTCATCTTCATATCATCCCAACTAATAGCTATACGTTTCGCATTCGCACTGCTTTGTGCTAAGCCCACCTGTAAACAACCTAAACAACACAGCAAAACCACAAGAAAACCTCCACCAACGTTAACAGACTTTCCCATGAATAATTCTCGCTGTTTTAATTCCCTGATCTCCTCGATGTACGTGCATGCGCTAACTAAAACAAGCTGGTTGTTTAAGACTGAATCTTGTTGGTTTCGGTGAAGGTTGTGAGAACAGGTGAGCCTAATAAATAAGGGAGCGTGGTGGTAGAGTCCTACTGTTCCTAAGGAACTCAAAATTAAGTAGGACATTACTAAGCTAATAAAGAGTGTTGCATTCTACTTTAAAGAAAGAAAAAACTCCACTGCTCGTGTGTGTGTGTATATATATATATATATAGAGAGAGAGAGAGAGAGAACAAGAACAAGTGCAAAGATTGAATTAGAGATTATATTTAGAATTCAAGACAGAAAGGTCAGTCATGAAAGTTTTGCTAAACCCAGAGAAATAGATTTTGCTTTCTTAAATGGGCTTAGAACAGGTTCATAAATAAGATGATGGGAGGTTAAAAAAAAAAGAAAAGAAAGGCGGTTATGCTGGCTTTCTTTAGCTGAAACTGAAGAATGTTGCCTTGGATTATATATACTTATGGCTCTCAACCTCTCTGTTCTGATGAGCGTTGAGAGAATTGGTTGTTGGTACTGTGCGTTTTGCACAAGTTCGTCGTTTCAGAAATTAAAAACACGAAAACATTCAATTATTATACAGTTAAATTACTTTCCATTTCATAATCAATTATTTATTTATTTATTTGAAGTTTGGGGATCACTGAATTTATTTTAATGAATGTACTAAGTTGATGTGGAAACGCTTCTTTGAAATTGTCAAGCAAATTAAGCATCCACGAATATCTCTAACCATAATAATTGTCAAGCAAATTTAGATTAAAGTAAAAATACAAAACAAGCGGATGGTTTTTTCGAGTTATGGGGTGAAAAACCCATTTGGCCCTTAAAAAACACAACCAAAATACATGTTATTGCTTGTAATTAAGTAATTTCATAATGGTCTATTTGTCATTGTCAAATTTAAAAGGGGCAATAACGTCCTTTTGATTTTACACCCCCTTAGAAGTGGAATTTTCTATTACTTACGCACATGGACATTTTTGTATTTGCACCTATGGTTTTTATTATTATTATTATTATTATTATGAAGTTAGTTTATGGGCAATCTAGTAATTTAATATATACAAAAAATATTTAAAAAATAAGTTGTTGACGTGTTTTACACGTTAGTGCATGGGCGGCGCGTGCGTTGTTGTTTGGTGGTTGAATGTTGTCTTTTACGACAACGTTTGAATCATCTAGGCATCTTTTTCATGATGAGACGATGTGTGTGGCCAAAGGCCATTCATTTTGGCTTTGGAGACCTTTCTTCTTTTTTTTTCCTCTCGTCCTTGATTTTTGCACCTACCTCTTCAAAAATTTAAATTAGCCCTTCATTTTTTTTTATTTCTTTCAGATTTGGTTCATATTTATTTTTATTACTATTTTTTATTTGGAATAATTTATAAAATTAAAATTATTTTTTAATTTCATCCTCCAATTTTTTCATATTTTAAATTTGATTCTTATTTTTTTTATTGCTATTTGTTTTATTTGACATAATTTTTAAATTTGGTTCTTAGGTTTTCACGAGTTTCAAGTTTTAGATATTACCTCAGGTTTAAGAGATTCTTCCGGGTTGTCTTAGTGTTTTTGCCTTCTTTAATCTCATGTTTTTTCAATTTCAGACTTCAGAATTTATTCAATTGAAGATTAAGCTTTATTATTTTTATTTATTTGCTTTCTGTAGAATTTTTCATTAATTTTTAAAATGACCTGAGTTATCTCGGTTATTTTTATTTGTCATTATTTATTGAATTTACTTTGAAATTTTTTTAAAAATGATATTTTTTCTTTATCCTTCATCATTAAATTGGTTTTAACTTCTTCTTTTTTTAGTTTTGTCATTTAACATTGAGTTGTTTTAAAGATGAGATTCATAATTTTATTCTATTTACTTTCATTAATGACTTTATTTTTATCTTTATACTAGCACAGATAATTACTTGATTAAATAAAAAAATTATTTAATCTTAATTTTAATTATATCTCGATCAAATATCAATTTAATTAATTAGATGCGCATATAAACATTTCAATTTATAATTAAGAATTTTTTTATATCAAAAAATACATTG
>Ga0325402_1000839_pt1 | contig 23436 bp, 19 predicted proteins | sample PopdelMetagenome_22_FD_207212 | JGI IMG/M metagenome (GOLD analysis project Ga0325402, IMG submission 207212) | Populus deltoides microbial communities from Bellville, Georgia, United States - Xylem-PdKOR-R3 | ecosystem: Host-associated > Plants > Phyllosphere > Stem > Wood/Secondary xylem...
ACCAGTCCCGAACCATAGTATCTCTGTTGACCAGTTAGGGTTCCTAGTGACCATAATACTAGGTGGCGACTCCTTAAACAAAGACCATTCCCCATTAAAGAACAGGATGCCAGAAAGCCGTTCTTTTTCAAAGATTTAATTTTTAAGGTCGCCGCGATGTCCGGGTGTGACAACCATAAAAAAAAATTAACTTGTTACTGACTTTGCGCTCAATTCTGGTTAAAGGGTTGTTCAATTATTTCTTATAGTATAGGGATTAATTAATTCATTTCAGTAAACTGTAGGTACTAATTTATAATAAACCAAAAAAAGAAGGAAAGAAAGAAAGATGTTTTCCAGCATTGAAAAGATTGGCAAATAAAGAATACAAGTCCGATTTATCCAGTATGATACCTTAAAGCAAAATGACAGATGGTCTAAAATCCTAAGTAGAACGACTGGGTTGGGGAAAAGATTCTCGACCACAAACAAAACAATTAGGAAATTTCGATGTTTGACGACAAAATAATAAATATTACAGACTATTCAAGAGTTCAAAGAAATAAAATAAGCACAGAACCAAAAATAAATCTTCCTTAAGCAAATTTCTAGTTCAAGGTCAAAAGGCATCACTATTAATACTATTACTAATACTACTACAGCATTTACCTCACGAAGTATCAGACAGAACATGCTAAATCTACATCTTTTGCAAGTAGTTCCTTGAGCAGGTTACAACATATCATTGAACCTCAAACTGCACAAAGAAAGAAATCAAGAACATAAGAATGAAGGAAATCCGCGTCAAAACTAGGATAAAACTCGGGGGATCTAGACTGATGCTGTTCATATGATTGACAGATGGGTCAACAAATTAAGGCACTTTGATACCCACCCAAGCAGGAAAATGTTAGATAACCCCTTAGCCAGGCAGGAAGAGTGTTTGGAAACGGAAAACTACTGCAAATGCAAATCAATCGATAGAAGTCCACAACTAACATCATGCAAGATTGTGTTTAGAGTTCAGCTGATCCTAATGCTTCAATGCACCATGTTTTTCAGATGGCCAGAAGTAGGATCAAGTACTAGGGTTGACTATGGCTTCTTAGTAATTTTTGAAACAAGTACAAAAAGCAGACAGATATTGGACATACCTAACTTAGGAATGGGCCAGCAAGCCAAGCATGTAAAAGAACTTGTGCTCTGGCAATCATAAATCATCTCTGGGCTTGATCAGAACCTGAAGGTCCAACTGAAGGAATAGCTGCCACACTGCTTGCTGACCCATTCTCAGCAGGTGGAGGCACACCCCATTTTCCTTCAGATTCAAGTGGCTCAAAGACATGAACCCCACCATCTGATAATCCCAATGCAAACTGATTTGGTTCTTGCGGGTGTGCAGCAATCACAAGTGGGTGGACATTTGAGCTGCCGTATATGAAACAATGGGTGTCAAAGTGATGTGGCTATTGCATAAAAACAGGAGGTAGAGAATTAAACTTTAGTTAGCGAACAGTGAAAACTAGGATGGGCATTCCATCAACAGGAAAGCAGAGTGCAAAGCAAACCAGTAATGGGTTTTGGAATTTAAGATGCAGAAATAAATGTATTACAAATGGAACTGAGTTATAGATACAGAATCCTGTAAATGATTATAAATAAAAGAGAGAATATTTAACATATTTGTATACTCATTCCTGGTTGTATGTATTACTATTATCTAGCACAAGAGATCTCCATAATTTATGTTCTCTTTCCTGTGTCTCTTGGTTACTTAAAATTTACTTTAAAGTACAGTTAGTTACACATGTTTCCAGGTACACAGATTTGCCCCTGCCATTTGAAAGATGGTTGAATCTTTAGACCATTAAACTTCTCGGAACAATAAAAAAAATGTGATCCTATCATTCTACCAAGACAGTTGTACTGCAAAAAGGTGGATCTAAATTATTTATAAAAACATACACCGATGAATGGAGCAAGATAATTACCTGACATTAGGTGGGGGATATGAAGAAGGATTGATACGACAGCGTAATCTGAGATTTGCAGCACTAAATACACAAACAGTTGCATCTAAGAAGCTGGCATATACCAGCTGACTATCACATGAGAACACAGCATGTGAGATTGGTGCAGAAGATTCACGTGGAAGCCACTAGATCAGGACAAAAGAGAACTCAGTACCTGACAACAACATGATAGCTCCACAATAAAGTCAAGAGACAAAGATACCTGCTTTACGCATTCTAGCTTTGTGGTTTCAAATATGGCAAGCTGAGTCTCGTGCACAACCAGGAAGTGTATCTGATCCTGATGAAATTGTACACGGGTGTCCGATTGTGCTGTTGTTGTCCTTCCAGTCGGAACCTGCAAGAATCTTGTTTTCTGCTTTTCCCATCCGTCCGAGTTCCAAACACAAAGCTGAATAAAGAACAATTTAAATGGGAAATGAGTTAATATCTAAACACTGATCATTAGTTCACATTCCGATGAAAAAAATAAAGGCGGCTTGGGGTTCGGGAATAATTTATTCAAATAAGCCTGCCACTTGCGCGAGAGAGAGAGAGAGAGAGAGAGAGAGAGAGAGAGAGAGTCTTTAGCATGCCAAGAAGGCTTGGGGTTCGGGAATAATTTATGTAAATAAGCCTGCCATTTGCGAGAGAGAGAACTAAGAATTCTTTAGCATGCCACTTGCAACAGTAGTGAAGCAGAATTATGCCAAAGCAAATCAAAATTAAAAAATAAAAATAAATCAGTATTGATGCAATCCCCCACGCCAAAAAAAATGGAACATCTAACAGGTGAAATCCCGTTTAAAAACTATAACATCAAGGCACACAAGACATCTAATTGAAAATTTATTACCTGAGCATCTGCTCCCGATGACACTAGCACGCTCAGCACATGGGAGAAGGCAAGGCCAGTTATTCTTTTAGAGTGGCCTTTCAGCTTGCTCTTGACCTGCACCAATAATTGACAAATATTACATAACAATTGACGCTTCTCTGAGCATTAGCTGTGGGAATAAATGTCTATTACTGCATCATACCTCGTCTACACGGACATTATATATTTGAATTGTGGAATCATCCATGCCAATAGCAATTATGTTGTTATCTTGAGGATGAAAAGCAAGAAATGTTGCTGCAGGAGGTGGTGGCATGAAAGTTGTCATTGTCTGCGCTCCGCCAAAAGAAAATGAGATTAGTCAAATGAAATTGACATCACAACATCATAACCAACAATCCTAGTATTACCTTAAATGTCATCATATTGAAAAGGGAAATCTTTCCTCCAGATGCTGACATAACATAAGAATCATTTTTGGACAAAGCAAAACATGCCACAGCCTCTTCAGGGTTAGAGTCAGTGATGTCGTTGGTCATTAGAATCCCACTTGATGGTTGCCATAATTGAGGTGGCACACCAGCGGTTGCCTACAGGATGAAGGACCAATTTCAAGACACCATGGAACTCATTATAGAAATTTCAGTAAAATAGAACTGCACATGATTGATGAATCCACTATGCATGTGCTTCTTACCTTGCCACTTGCATTACGATCACTGCGTTGCCATTTCCATAACAAGTGTATTGCATTTGAAGCTAATGCCAAAATGGCATTGCCAGAATTTGTATAAATTAACCTTGATATCTGCAATGACAAAAAAGAAGCTAATAATGACATCCTTGTTGGAAAACAGAATAAATAAAGAAAGAAAAGCTTATGAGTCATGATGGAGTTAACAAGTCAACTTGATAAAGCCTGGCATTCCAGTCCAATATTAAAAACCAAGACTCATACAAGAACCCATACAGAGCCATCATACACTGTTGATACCATTAAGCAGGGCTCGTTTGGAAACATAATGATAAAACACTCTGTAACTTCCTGATTCAGTAGTTCTTCTCTGTAAGCTAACAGGTATTCAACAGCAAAGTTACACTCTTATGTTAGCACATCCCATCACCATGGACACTATATTGAACATATCTGGAATTTCTTTCCATTAATAACATTATAAAATTTTATGGAACGGGATAAATTACATGGTTGTTAAACATTCAAAATGCAATTCGATAAATTACTAGCATGAAATAAGCATGACGAGACTAGTTAGCACTCTGAGTTATGGTAATTATAGTTGACACATGCGTCTTCTAAAAGCCCTAATATGTTGCTTATTTCATGCTAATATGTGGGAAGGGCAGAGACGACTACCTCAAAGGAGAAGTCGCCATACCATAAAAGAATGATCCCAAGTTTCGAACATGGAAAACTGAGAATCGCATGGTAATGTCATGGTTAATTAATTCAATAACCAACAAAATAGGAGAAAATTTTCGTCTATATGAAACAGCAAAGGAAATCTGGGATGCAGCAAGAGAAACCTATTCAAGTTCTGAAAATACATCAGAACTATTCGAAATTGATGCAGCATTGCATGATCTGCGCCAAGGAGATCTTTCTGTAACACAATACTTCAACACACTCTGTTGACATTGGCAACACTTAGACATGTTTGAAATTCATGCCTGGAAATGCCCTGAAGACACAACCCTATATAAAAGAATTTTAGAACTGAATCGAACTTTGAAGTTCCTTCTTGGTCTCAACAAAAATCTAGATGAAGTTAGAGGGAGAATAATAGGGACCAAGCCCCTTCCAAATCTCAGAGAAGCATTCTTTGAAGTTAGGTGTGAAGAAAGCAGAAAGAAAGTAATGATGAGATCTCACAATTCAGCCTTTACATTGGAAGGATCTGCCCTTGCTACTCGAGGATATCCTAATAGCAATCATGACAGCTGACAGAAAAGGGGAAGACCCTGGTGTGATCACTGCAACAAGCTAGGACATGTCAAAGAAACATGTTGGAAGATTCATGGCAAACCTGCTGATTGGAAGCCATCAAGGCTAACAAATGACAGACAGACATGCCAAAAATGTTAACTCAGATGACAACCGAGACAAGAACACCAACCTTCTACCTAAAACAAGTCCCTTCACCAAGGAACAACTTGATATATTACAAAAACTGTTCAATCAGAGTTCATTATCTCAATCAAGTACGCCAGCCTCTGGATCTTGATTGTTAGCTCAGAAAGGTCAATTTTCAAAAGCCCTTACTGTTAGTACGAGACTCAAGTCTATGGATCATAGACTCCGGAGCATCAGACCATATGACAGGAGATGCAGCCCTTATTAATGAATACAATCAGTGCAATAAGAATTCTACAGTCCACAGTCTGTATAGCTGATGGATCTTCATCCCAAGTGAAAGGAATAGGCTTAAGCAGAATTTCAAGAGACATGATCCTAAATTCCATTCTTCATATTCCTAAACCGGACTGCAACCTCATCTCAATTAGTAAATTGACTTGTGATCTAAATTGTGTAGCTAAATTCTTTCCTAACTTGTGTATATTTCAGGATTTGGATACGGGAAAGAAGATTGGCAGTGCTAAGATGTGTTCAGGGCTCTATCTCCTCAATGGATTCACTCCTCAAAAAGGGCAAACTCAAAATGGAATCCTTGCACCTCATAAGGGTCGATCAGTTTTAAATTTCTATGTCAATAAGGATAGTGATGTTATGTTATGGCACTATCGTCTTGGTCATCCAAACTTCATGTACCTGGAGAAATTAGTTCCTTCTTTACTTACCAATAAAAATTCAGAGTCTTTCAAATGTGAAGTATGTCAACTTTCCAAGCAAATTCGTAGTAGCGATCCCCCTATCTCATATAAATCATCACATCCTTTTGCCATAATCCATAGTGATGTATGGGGTCCCTCACCAGTAAAAAATATAACTGGAACTCGTTGGTTTGTATTCTTTGTTGATGACCACACCAGATTGACATGGCTATTCCTCATGAAAGAAAAATCTAAAGTGAGCCAAATCTTTCAAAACTTCCACTCCATGATACAAACACAATTCCACACTAAGATCCAAATCTTAAAAACTGATAATGCCAAAGAATATTTCAATTCTGAACTCAATACTTATTGTCTAAATCAAGACATTTTCCACATCAGCTCGTGTTGACACTCCACAACAAAATGGAGTGGCAGAAAGGAAAAATAGACACCTATTGGAAGTTGCTAGATCCCTCATGTTCCCAAACAATTCTGGGGAGAGGCTGTACTCACAGCCACTTACCTCATCAATAGAATGCCTTCTAGAGTTCTAAAATTCCAAACTCCTAGTTAAGTCCTCCTACAAGCATTCCCACACAACAAAATACTCTCTTCATTAGATCCTAAAGTGTTCGGCTGCTCAGTCTTTGTTCATATCCACCCTCACCATCGCAGCAAATTAGATCCTAAATCCATCAAGTGTATCTTTCTAGGATACTCCCCACATAAAAAATCGTACAAGTGTTATTCTCCCATCAACAGAAAGTTCTATACCTCAATAGATGTCACATTCTTTGAACATCAAGCCTCCTACCCCAAGTCTGATATTCAGGGGGAGAACATGCAAGAATATCAGAATTGGGGAATAAATTCAGATATACCTCACACAGGAGATACCCCATAGAGTCATTCTCCTCTCCAGAGTCATTCTCCAGTAACTATAGTCCCAGGTCCACCAGTTCCAGTTCCAAATCAGCCCATTCAACCAGTCCCAGTTAAATCACTTGCACCAAAACAAATTGCAAATCCCGAGCCTAAACTTCTTACCTATACCAGAAGGAAAAAACCAGAGAAGGAGATAGAGCATGCAATACCTCTTACATTGGACCAAGATTCAGAACCAAGTTCAAATTGTGCTCAAATACACTCAAGCATGGAAATTTCAGTTTGTGAGAATCTTGCTTCCTTTACTAAAGACTCAGACATTCCAATTGCAATAAGGAAAGGTGTTAGATCATGCACAAATCACCCATCAACAGATTTGTTTCATATGAAGGGTTGTCATCATCTTACCATGCATTTGTTTCAGCCCTTGACAATGTACAGGTTCCTAAATCTATTGAAGAAGCTCTCAAAGACTCAGGATGGAGAAGGGGCAGTCAGAGAAGAAATCAATGCATTGAACAAGAATAACACTTGGGAATGTCTGAACTTCCACTTGGCAAGAAACCAGTTGGGTGCAAATGGATATTTACTATCAAACACAAGGCTGATGGGAGTATTGAAAGATTAAAGGCCCAACTGGTAGCAAAAGGATTTACTCAATCTTATAGGATAGATTACCAGGAAACATTTGCTCCAGTGGCCAAACTCAACACCATCATAATTCTCCTACCGCTAGCAGTTAATCAAGACTGACCATTACATCAACTAGACATTAAAAATGCATTTCTTAATGGAGATTTGAAAGAAGTTTACATGGAGATACCTCCAGGACTAGAAACATCCTCCAACTACAACAAAGTGTGTAAACTGAAGAAATTACTATATGGACTCAAGCAATCACCACGGGCATGGTTTGCAGATTCACAAAGACAATGGTCCAGAATGGGTATTCTCAGTGCCAAGCAGACCACACCTTGTTTATCAAATCTTCTCCAAAAAATAAAAAGGCAAATATTAATTGTATATGTTGATGATATCATGCTAATTGGTGACTATGGAGACGAACTAGTGAAATTGAAGATACTCTTAGCCAATTTGAGATCAAAGACCTTGGGTACCTCAGATACTTTCTTGGCGTGGAAGTGGCACGATCAAGGAAAGGTATATATGTTTCTCAAATAAAATATGTCCTAGACCTACTAAAAGAAACATGAATGCTTGGTTGTAAACCTGCAGAAACACCAATGGATTCAACCAAGAAGATAGGAGGAGGACAGGACAGAACACCAGTTGACAAGGGAAGATATCAAAGATTGGTAGGACGACTCATCTACCTCTCACACACCAGACCAGACATTGGCTTCTTTGTCAGTGTTGTAAGCCAATTCATGAACAATCCAACAGAAGAGCATATGGATGCAGTTAAAAGAATTTTGAGATATCTAAAAATGACCCCTGGAAGAGGTCTCTTATACAAGAAAAGTGACAGCAGAAATGTTGAAATATACTCAAATGCAGATTGGGCAGGAGACATTTTAGATAGAAGATCAACCTCTGGGTATTGTTCCTATGTTTGGGGAAATCTAGTGACTTGGAAAAGCAAGAAACAATAGGTTGTATCTAGTTGTGCAGAATCTGAGTTTAGAGCTCTAGCACTTGGCATCTGTGAAGGAATGTGGATACAAAGATTACTTAAGGAACTTGGAGTGGAACTATTAAACCCCATCAAGATGTTCTGTGATAATCAAGCTGCCATAAGTATAGCTAAAAACCCAGTGCATCATGACAAGACAAAGCACATTGAAATAGACAAACATTTCATCTCAGAAAAGATTGAAAAGAAAATTGTCCAGTTGATCTACACTCCTACCAAAGCTCAAACTGCAGACATACTTACCAAAGCACTTCCCAGAACTAATTTTAAAGATTTGAGTCACAGGCTGGGCATGTATAACATATACAACCCAACTTGAGGGGGGGTGTGAAAATCTCCCTCAAAATCAGTTAGGAGAATCTGGTATGAGCTAAACCAGATCTCATAGATTATTCCTTTCTAGTTTAGTGTAGGATCCTTTCCTGTCAAGTAAATATTTTCTATTTTGAAAGACCGTAGGGTTAGCACTCTTCTCCTATATATATTGTATCTCTTCAGTTATAACAAGAAAATAGAGAAACTTCTCTCAAACTTCTTCACCTGTAAAGCTAAACTTGTGAATAGTAAGGAATCAAACCGAAGTTGATTAACAAGATCAGAGCATGAAAAGGAATGTGCTCCAAATCAGATCACAATGCCTCTGAAGCTTCAATAATCTGAAGCTTTACTAAAATGACCAACAGTTGGCATGAATTAAATCATAGAGCATTTAGAACACATGTAACATCAGTATATGGTCCCAAGGACACAGTACAGCCTAGTTAGGCAGAAATGAAATGATATTAACCAAGCAAGGCCAAAAAGAAAATTGACCCGGAAAGTATTCAGAGAAGAAAAAGGATGCCCTCTGAGAAAATTTCAATACCTTGGTTACTCTCAAGTTTTCAGGAAGCCTCAAGGACCGGCATTGAGATGGTTCATTGATTTCAGTGAGCTTCCATATCTTTGATTTATCATTCAATTCTTCAGCTATTCTAGGTTTCACATCTCCCAAATTCCGGGCATCTCCGTTCTACAAAAGTAATTTTGCTTGTGACTAAAAATTACAACAGATTATTTCAGTACTATCATGCAAAACTACGATCACTCAAAGAAAACTTCATGGAAAACCAAGATCATTAAAAAACAAAATCATGGATAACTAAGATCATGCCCCTAGTCTGTAGTTCAGTTCTCTCAACAAACAACAGAAACAATGTGACAATAATATGAGTTGTGTGATCGGAGAGTAATTGATATGCAAGTTACTTGTGTATAAAATTCAGATGCTACTCTAAAAGAACAAGAAAGTCCAACAAACCATTCCAGCAACGGCGACCACAGAGGCACCCCTGTCTGCAAGTCCACTGCTAGTTGCAGCTGCTGCTGCTGCAGCAGCTGAGATTGGATTAACAGTAGGCTGCACAAGAAAGCCACTATATGATTAGACTTAATTGCAGACAGAGCGATGTCACATTCACAACTATACTCATCATTGATAAAGCTACCTTTGCAACAGATTCAGATGCTCGAGAGGCATCATAAGAAAGATTTTCAAATGTACGCAGCAACCTGATGCCATCTGAATTTGCCAATATTTTAATCCCATTATCATTGGCAGAAACAGCCAACAGGGTGCCCTCCTTGTTGAAGCGGATACGTGGGCTCGCCTATGAATTATTAGAACTGAAATAAGCAATTATACTCAAAACAATCTCTTATAGTTTACTGGTACATAACGAACTCACTGGGAGGCCTCCATCAGCATCAATTGTTGTCAAAAGTTGAACACTGTCCATATCCCAGAACTTGATGGAAAAATCATCACCAGCAGCCAAAAAACGATTCTTTGTTGTATCAAATTGCACGACACCCAAAGACTGTTTTCTACATCCACGATAGGTTCTCTTCACAGCACCTTCACTTTCATTCCATTCAACAATGTAGGATTCCCCTTCTTTACTTGTACCGCAAGAAAAAAGCCTGTAGTTTCCACCGAAAACCCAAAGGCAACAAGTGAGTAGATCATTATTAATCCAGTCACGCACAAATACCAAGAAAAAGGAGACCATTGAGTAATGAGTCAATTATGCTGACCTTGTACCATCAGCACTGTAAGCCATGGTTGTGCACCATCGACCAGGAGCCTCATAATCAACCCGAGATCCTAGATTGTCATATAACCATGCTTTTATCTTTCCATCCAGTGCTGTTGAAAAGATAAACTGAGCACAGAAGAAAGTCCAGAAACATGGTAGACCAGAAATGATGAGTTTAGTGGAAGGAGAAAAGGAACATTAAGAACTCAAAGTAAGTAGCAGGACAGACAACAATGGGCGCAAAATGGACATGTCACCTGAATATTTTCCTTATAATGTGGGCAGATGGAATAAACAGGAGCCTCGTGACCTTCAAACGTATATTGTTTTGCACCAGTGGCAGCATCCCACACCTAATATTATTGGGAAAAAGAAAAGGAGCAAGGGGCAGCTTTTCATGTCTGAAGAAACGACCTTGATGCTTTTCAGTCCAAAAACCAAAAAATAACACCAAACCCTACCTTGATGGTTTTGTCATCACCACAGGTTATAACACAAAGTTGCTTATTCGGAGTGGAGAATGCAAGATCATTTACTCCACCAACATGAGCATCAATCTACAATGAGAACTTTTTAAGTCATTTTATATCAAGTAAAAACAAACACAAAGCAACAAAAGAATAACAAGCTTAATACTGGTGTTAGTTAAGATTATATACCTCTAGGTGCTGCCGTACATCATCATTCCCATGATAAGAATATATTTGTACAATATGCCTTGAGTACGCAACTCCTGTTTTTGACAGAGATGAGAAATCAATGAAGAGCCTTTTCACCCCTGAAATCTTATGTGTATTTCTAATCCAACCATGAATTATAATAGATTTTAGCTTACCAAACAAGTTACCATCTGGACTCCAAATTACACGGTTAACAGAGACGCCAGGATCTTTGACTAAAGCTGCCTGAATTTCATCCGAAAAGAAAAGACAGTTCAATTCCAGACATTCCAGTACACCAAGCATCCAGCATACAATACACATGATAATCAGTGCTGTGGGTATAAAAAAGAAAAAGAAAAAAACCTGAAGAGGCATCGAGCATGCATTCAGATCCCAAACTTTGAAGTTTCTTAAAACCAGTCGCTCCCTAGAACCAACCTCCCACAGCCCAATTTCCCCCACATTGGTACCAACTGTCACAGCATATTAAAGTAATCAATGGTCAGACCAGGGTATATTCTACATTAATGCTTAAGGGTACAAATATGCCAAAGCCACAGAACCAACCAAATGAAAGACTGAAAAATCAAGCAGACCTAGAAGAATAGTCTGTTGAACAGGATGGAAATCCATGCTCATAGGAGATGATCCCTGATTCAGAGTCCGTACAACAGCCTTTGGCAAGTCATCCGGTGCATTAAAAGTCTGACCATGACCATGACCATGCCCTGGAAATGACATTGGCAATACATTAACGGGCAAATTTACCTGCATTGATGATAACAATCAACAAGACAGTTTGGAAGGGAATAACATAAACATAATAAGAGGAGTGCACAGGTTGCTGGCTAGATATATATTTACAAAAATAGTACAGCCAGAATAACAAAAAAAAACCAGAGTACCTCATCAGACATCCCCATTGGCCTTGTTCTTTTAGCAACATGGTCAGGATCTCCTGAAGGATAGTCTACCGCAGGGTTAGATGGAGGAGTCCGTGGATGCTTCAGAGCAGCTACACAAGGCAACAAAATGCATTTATTATTAAAAAGGGAAACATGTATGCTCACATACTCAGTATGATCGTTAGCAGAAGCATCTATAGCAAATAAAAGGAATGAACTACCTGAGATAGATGGAGCACCAAGACCAATGGCTCCTCCTCCAGAAACTGCTGGATGAGTTACTGTGGGAGGATTGGACATCCAACCTGCAAGAGGTGCTGGGACTGGTGCTGGTGTAGGTTGAAACGGCTGAATATAAAAGTTCAACCACATATGGGTAAGCATGTATCAGTAGAAGAGAGAGTAAGAAATACAACCAAACAAGCTAATGACCTACCCCGTGAGCACCCAGAGGAGGAAACCCTCCAGCTTTTGGTAAGGATCCAAGCAGTGGATTGTTTGCAGGTGATGGAGCCCGAGCACCATTTGGTTGTCCACATGAATGATCGAAAAAAAGAGTCTTTATATCAGGGTTTGACCTTGGGGTTTTACAAAGTTGATGCTGCCAATTCAAGCTGTAATTTACATAGCAAACAAAGTTCTCTAATTGCAACCATGCCAGAGTGTATATATGTCATATATGCCAACTAAAGCCATATATTTCTACAGAGTAAAGAAAAGATATAGTAGTAATATAAAGGAAAATTCTAGAAAGATATAGACTGATTAGATCATATCCTGCTCCAAGACTTTCAAGCCTGCAGTCCAGACACAGACACAAAATGATGGAAATTCCACTGCAATTCTCTCAAATGATCAAACAACTCAAATTCCGATTACATGATAGGAGTTCATCGTTTAATGCTGGACATGCAAACAACCATCATTCTAAATTCCATGGAAGGCAAGTTTTCAACACAACAGTTGATAAACAAAATATCATTTAAGAAGAGTTTTCCAGGAAACAACACCTGCCAAGTTACACATTATTTCAAGGCAAAACAAAGGCAATCGAAATGACCATATTATACAAGTATCAATAGATGAATTACCTTTGGTTAATGAGAGTTCGTAACCTTGAATTCTTAAGGTTAGGAAACTGCAATTTGTCACGAAACAAGGGGTTTGCTTCAATAAGCTTCTTCAGCTCAACCAACATGATTGCCCTTGCCGACTTGGTATCTCCATATTTGGAAAGTTGCTCATTCTCCCTATTTACAACAAAGCAAATCTGAATATACCTCCTACATACTTAATATTAAAGAATTTGATTACTTCAACACATATCTACCTAAAATTCTCCAATGTCAGTAGTTGAGTGATTTCCTTGAAAAGCTCCTCGTTAAATGTCGAAAATACTTTCAAATCCTTCACCAATATTTCAACCGCCTTGGACCGATCATGCCTATAAAAATTCCATAACATTCTCAGACCATCTCATAATCTTATAATAATAAGAGTTAAAAAAAAAAAAAAAGAATTGCAAGCTTACTTATCCAATGCTTCAAGATACTTTTGCTTCCGTATCTCGAAAAATATTTTCATAGAATATCGATTGTCGTCTACTTTAGTGAAACCAGAGAGGTATTTCTCCACCTCATCCCAATTGCCATTATGCACCTCATCCTCAAAATACTTCATGTTAAAGAAAAATCCAGATTCCTGCTCAAGCCTATTTTTATTTATTTATTTTCGCATCACATTACACCAAAAAATAACCAATAATCAGTCATCACTAAAAACATTAGTAATAATTGTAAAGTAAAAATAAAAAAAATAAAAAACTTAAAATTCTTACTTATGAACAGTCTCTTTGAACTTCTCCTCATCCAGGAACTGCAAGATCAGGAAAACGAGCTCTCGACTGAGAGAAGACATCTTAAACGCCCCGTTTTGTATACAAAATGCAGAAATACCACCAACTGTAGCCCTAGATCTGCCTGCAACCACAATGTTTTCAAAGAAAAATGAAAAAAAAAACCCTAAAACCAGGCCAAAATTAGGGATTTGATTTCAAATCACAAGAGAAATCCGCTTTGCTTTTTTCAGGAATAAAAAAAAAAAGAGAGGAGAGAGAGTGAGATATTTCCGAGAAACTCACCTCCTATAGAAAGCAGTGGCGAGATCAGACCCTCTCTCTCACACACACTTTCTCTTTCTGGAAACGAAGCAGAGTTTTTTTTATCTTTTTTCTCTCTCTAGACTTTCTCTCTCCGCCAAGTTTTTTATAGTCCATAAATAAATTTTTGTCTATATAAGCATTAAATCTTGCAAAAATGGCGACTTTAAAAAGGAAGAAGGAGACAGATAACGAGGATGATAAGCACATTGCCTTATAATGTAAGGGCGTATCACGATCGATAGGTTACTGAGATCTGACAATGCTCTTATTCATAAGTCAAGGAATTTGAGGTGCCCACTTAGCCGGCTACATTTTGTCGAGTTTCTCGGCGCGGAATCTCTAGCTGACAACTGTCGTGCTTAAAGAAAGAAGAGATGTTCCTCTGCAACAAAGCAGATGGTAATTTCGTGTTTTATTTTTGTCGGCATGAGATGAGTGATTATTGTCTTTAGTAAAAAAACAAAAAAATACAATTATGGGCTAATTTATATTTATAGCGATGCATCAATTTATATTTATAGTGTTCGGATCTATTGGTAACATGAGTAGCTGTAATTGTTAGGAAATAGTGTGTAATTATCTCATTTGATTGCATAATAATTTTAGATTTCTTTCTCTCTCTTTTTTACTCCGTTTTGGAACGCTGTTTTTTTATTAAAAATTAATTTTTTTTGTATTTTTGATCGTTTTGAAGCGTTAATTTTAAAAATAATTTTTAAAAAATAAAAAAATATTATTTTGATGTATTTCGGCACGAAAAACACTTTAAAAAATAACCGCAACCACACTCCCAAATAAGCTTATGTTCCTATGTAAAATTTCTACTGCATTTACTAAAAAAAAAGTATGTAATGTTTTTTTAATGTATCTTTTATGATTTTTGTGTGTTTTTTTCAAACCAATAATTTATTTATTAAGTGATTTATTTGGTTTTCTTTAAAAATATTTAATTTCTTTAAAAATTATTTAATTTAAATTATATTTTTAATGAATGATAATCTAAATATAAATGATTTTATTAACACCACAATAAGTAGATTGCGAAACAATTCAATAATTTTAATCTCACAGCACAACAAATACATGGCAACATAATACAGCTTACAAAACATAATGCAGCAAGCATATCACAGTATAAAACATTAATATTTTTTACACATTAATATATTTTTATAAGCTATTATGTAATTCTTTTTACACGTTAATATATGAATATATTGTTAAAGACTCCTAAACAAGCCTTAGAAAGTAACATGCTTTTAACTCAACTTGGGCATAGGCATGAGGTCTTGGGATTAGATTTGTTTTTTTTTAATAACTTATATTAAACTTGGATTTGTATTTATTATAGAATAATCATTTGACCATAACGAATTATTTCTTATCGTCCCATTTATATATTTTCATCTTATGAATAAAAAAATCTAAATAGTTAGGTTTCTTTATCTTTTTGAATAGTTTTTCAAATGAAAACATTTGATTGTAAAGCTAAAATATGTCAGAATCTTATTCATTTTTGTAATGGGCAATTAAGGTAAAATAATGAGAATTAATTATCAAAATTAATTCTTCATCAATTTTGGTTTAAAAAACCAGTATAAACAGGGGTTAGAGATATTTAGCATGTTGACTTATATATATCAATATTTGATTAGCTTGATCTTGCATTGTTGAAGATAGTTAATTTATTTAATCTTTGAAGTTGCTTTATTTTTTATTTGCTTATTTTTAAAGAGCTAAATTTCTACTTATACATCTTTGGTTATTTTTTTTATAGAAATAAAAATGTTTTTATCTTAAGAAGTGGTTGTTCCAACCAATGTTTCTTTGGTATGGGGAATTTCATCATCACCTTCTATGGTGCATAGTAAGAAATTATAAGAACTTCAACGAATTGAATTTCAAGAGATGGTAATAAAAGATGCTTTTTTATTTAACCATCTTGAACTTGAAAAGGTTATTGATTAAAGAAGTATGTCAAATAAGAAATTTGATTCTACAACTGTGGTTGATGTAGATACTGGTGTAGATGCATGAGTCATAGTAATTTCATATATAAGAATTGTATCTTAAATGGATTGGACAACACATTCTATGATGTGTACATTCCAACCAGAAATAAAAAGGCATTGTAGGAAGCTTTGATCAAAACAGATACAAGCTTGAAAATGTTGTTATAAGAAAGTTCATATTTGATAAATTTTGGATTTCAAAATGGTCAATTTGAGAATTGTTATGATCAAGTTTAAGATTTGTAACTCATCTTACATAACATTCATGCTAAATATATGTCTTTAAATGAGTCATTCTAAATGGTTGTATTTATAGAAAAATCATCACCATCTTAAAAAGATTTCAATAATTATCTGAAACAAGAGTTGAATACCTCATTTTGAGGTTAGGGACAAAAAAAAAGATAACAAATTATCTGAAAGAAAAGCTAACTCTTATGGCATAACCCACAAAGCAAACATTATGGAACAAATGACAAAGACCCACAATAAAAATCAAAAGAAAAAACATGTTGTGAAAGGGAAAAAATTGCCAAAAAATTTAATGACAAAAACTTCATTTGCAATAAGGCTAAACACTAATTTAGGGATTATAGAAATAGGAATCAACAAGAAAACTCTAAGGAGAGTATTTTTTAAGCTAGTGTCACCAAGGTTGATCACCTCATAAATGAAGTTTCAGAAATGAATATATTTATTATTGTTTCTAAAGTCAACCTTATTAATAATTTCTAGCAATAATGGGTTGATATTGGTGTAACAAGACATATATATCAAAAAGATGATGTTTTCCACTAATAAAAAAAGTTAATGGTGAATGCCTGTACAAGAGAAACCCATCAACCTTCAAAATACCAGGTATTAAGAAAGTCACAATGAAGATGACTTTTGAAAAACTTCTCTCCCTTAACAATGTATTCCATGTTGCTAATATTAAAAAAGTTTAGTGTCTAGCTCATTTAAAAGCAAAAATAGTTTTAAAATAATTTTTTAGAGTAACAAATTTTTACTCTCCAAAAATAATATGTTTATAAGGAAAAAAATATTTTAATAGTATCCTCTTCAAGATGAGTGTAATGACTATTGTAACTACGAATGATGATGATGCTTATTTTTCTTATTTGTTTGAATCTTGATATGTGTGATATAATATTGAATTAATACAAAGCATAATTTTTTAGAAAAATTACAAGTGTGTAGTTTGTATAAAATCAAAATTCATGAACCTTTATTTCAAACAATTAAAAATGTAGTGAACCTCTAGGTTTAATTTAACAAGATATTGGTGATTTAAGAATGGTGCAAACTAGAGATGAAAAGAAGTATTATATTACATTTATAGATAATTGCAAAAGGTAATGTTATATTTATTTACTTAGAAACAAAGATGAGGCAATTGAGATATTTAAATATTACAAGAAAAAAAGTGACAAAGAAGGAGAATACGAAGCATCATTTGGTGAATTTTGTTTTTAAATCAATATGTTTTCTTTCAAGGAAGTACAATAAAATAGTTCACTTAAAAAATAAATGAGGCTAGCTCAAGTAATTATCATCAATCGAAAGATGACGAATTTGAGTATAAAAAAGATAAGAGGGTAAAATTGCCAAAACATCCAGTCCTCGTTTCCTAATATATTGTTTTAAAAAGTGAACATCGAACCTACCTGAGGTAATTTTGTGTCTTGAAGGTTCATATTGAAAGAAGGTAGTCACTATAGCAACTAAAACTATAAATTGTGTTTTTATCGGATATATTTATAATAGTAGTGCATATCGATTTCTTGTGAACAAGTCAAGTATTAGGAACATTCATTCTAATGCTGTAATAAAATCAAGGAACATTCATCATAATATTGTAATGAAATAAATGAATTCAACATTCTTTGAAGATATGTTTTCTTTCAATGAAGCATAAGAAAATTATTCAATTAAAAGAATGATTGAGGCGAGCTCATAATCATCATCAATTAGAAGATAATGAAGTTGAGCTTAGAATAAGTAAAAGGAAAAAAACAACCAAAACACTTGGTCTTCATTTCCTAACACATCTTTTTTTTAGAAAATGAACATTGGATCTATTATTAGGTAATGTCCTGTCTTGAAGCTTCAATGAGGCAGTAAATAATTAAATTGAATCTATGACGAATAATCATATATAAAACTAGTGGATCTTCCATTTAGAAATAAACCATTATGACATAAATGGGCCTTCAAATGAAAGATGATGAAACTATTAACAATACAAAACAAGACTTATTATAAAAAGATTTAAACAATAATAAAACATGAATTATTTCAACACTTATTCATCAATGTTAAGAATAACTTCGATTTGAATTTTAATAGTTATTACAACTATTAACAAACTTGAAATACATCAAATGGATATAAAAATAACTTTTTTAAATGGTAACCTTAATGAAGAGGTTTACATGGGACAACCTAATGAGTTTGTTGTTAATGAAAAAGGAAAGAAATATATAAGCTTGTCAATCATTATATAGCTTGAAACAAACACCTAAATAATAATATATAGTTTATTAACACGGAACATTAACATGATTAAAATAAATTGATAGTGAATAAGAAATTGATTTAAAAGAACCTTTAGTCGACATGTTTTTGTAAAACTCAAGACCTTATATCTCACATAGAAAAGAAAAGAGATTTTATTTTAGTTTATATAGTGGGAAGTCGAAAAGTCATAAATTAGCCTTGGCAAAATAGTATGGATTTAACCTACACGCATGTGCTCGGCTCAAACATGGGATCCAAGTTTTGGGCCCTAGACTTGGGTTTTGGTTTTTCTTTTTGGCTAACCTAGTTTGAATTTAGATTTGAGTTTATTATAAAATAGTTATTTGACCCATAAAGAATTATTTTTTGTCAGCCTATTTATTTATATCCAACCCATAAATAAAAAGTCTAAGTCGTCAGTTTTCTTCATCTTCCCAAATAGTTTTTTCAAAGAAAGCATATAAGGTTTTAAACCTAAAACTATCATAATTTTATTTCTTTTCATAGAGTGTTTTTTTAATACAGTGTTATTTTGGTTCGTTGACTTTTGAAGTTGATTGCATATATGGTTGTTGGAATCCTATGAGTTTGACTGTATATAATTATTTACACCGAGTAATGAGCAATAAAACTTTAAATACAGAGAATCTATTATCGACAACAACTTGTTAGCTTTTTAGCTTATAATTTCTCTATTTTTAGTTTATGTGTGTATGAAAGCATGCATGCTAGGTTTAAGTTTAAATATGAAGTTATTTTATATGCTTAGAATGTATGTTAAGTTTTTTATTTAATTTTATTGCAAGATTAAGTTGTTTGGTTGCTTTGACATGATATATAAACAATCTATAGTTCATTACTAATACATACATACACACATATATACACATACATACATACATACATACATGCATACATACATATATATATATATATATGCAGTTTTTAAATTCAAATTTCATAACTAGTATTGAGAATAACTTATTTTCTTGAATATATTAAATAATATAAAACAATAAATCTTCAATATTGCTATAAGTTTTTTTTTTAGTTTTGAATTTATGTGTATGGTCATGCATTTTAATTTATTTTAAATTAAACACCATGATTATTTTTTGTTCTTAAAAAAACAACTGAAAGAGACAAATAATCCAAGTAGAAAATGCAATGAATGATTTTATTATTTTCTTCATTAAATCTCGGAAGAAAGTCCAAATGATGGGATTGATGAAGCAGTCATAGGAGCTGGGGCGAGGTGGAGCCGAGGAATAGGGTAGAAAAGTTAAAAGAAAGTGATTTTTCCCTGTTTTTTCTTTTTCAGATCCCTGCGACAAGCTTTTTTCGGACAGGACATTTTAAGCTTGCCCTTAGATTTATAGGATTATTACGATACTTGCCATTAGGGTTCAGGACAAGTGGACATGCGGTGCCCATCGTATCACGTGACGAAGTCGCGTAGAGTTCATCATTTCGATACGCGTATGAGATAAGATAGAAGAAACAATTAGTTTAAAAATATTTATTTAAAAATATTTTAAAAAATATTTTTGATATTATTATATTAAAACAATTAAAAAATAACTTCTTCAACAAAGGTGACATAAAAGAATCATCCATTTCATTGATTATCAATTCATAACTGCCAATTTCACAGAACATGAGAACATTTAAAAACAAAATAAATATTAGAAATGATTAAATTCTAAATTTGTTCTTTAAAAATTATCGGTTCGAGTTTTACTAACCTCAGGGTCACTAGAGGTTTACATGATCGTTAACTTTAAGGCCTGTAAGATTAGTTAAGGTGGAAATAAGCTGTCCCGAACATTCATATTAATATAAAAAATTAGAAATGAAAATGAAAATATACGCTAATAGATTAAAAATCAAAAGGAAAAGGAAAGAAATACTTGCTGCCAGGAACAAATTAAGGTGATTATTGCATGTATAAAGACAGAGATTTTAAAGGTTTTAAATGGCACGAACAAATTCTCTGTGTAAGTACAGGTAAATTCTCAAAAAAAAACTATTAATCATTAAGTGTTAAACTTAACTCAATAAATTTAAAGGGGAGAAATTCTTTTAAGGGTTGACATTAGGGTTTTTTATATAAATAATAAGGCATTTTCAAACAATTTTTTCTGTGTATTGATACTAAATTCTTGTTCCTGGACAAGTAAATCAATATTCTGGTTGTTGCATGATGAAATAAAATATTTTTTAACGATATATTTTGGGATCTATTTTAGAATTTAAATTGATATTAATCACTTTATATTTATTAAAAAATAATTTAAAGTCTAAAAGCACAAAAAAAATTAAAATGAAATCCAAATTAAAAATAGTAAATCCAAAAAGTCATATGAAAATAAAGAAAATTGCTTTTAATTGTAGAAAATTCAATTATCAAATCTTTTATTATCGCTGTTTTAAAATATTATTTAAGTCTGAAATGATTAGATATTTTCTTGAATTTAAATTTAAATTTATCTTACTCATCTATAAAAATATTTAATAAATTGTACATATAGTCTATCTAAATGAAATTCTTATTTAATTAAGTTAGATTTGCACACGAAAACTTAGTGTTTTTTTTTTGTTTTTTATTCTAAGTATATGATTTACATTTATATCAATATATCCACCTACTTTTTAATATAAATTTGATTATATTGCAAATTTAATTACCGACTAGTATCTTTCCATATCCTTTTCTATCATATTTGCTATGTTTCTTAAATCTAAATCTTTAAATTAAAATTAAATGTAAATGATTTATTGAATACTAAAAATAGTAATAATTAATTCTTGACGTTATAAATTCTTAATGACCGACCAAGCAATCAGGCTAGCCTCCAAGAGTAAGTTGACATCAGTGGAAGCAATAATTAATAGGTAATGATAGTTACCATTAAATGGATAATTTAATAATCAAAGTGGGAAAGATTGGTACGATCCAGCAAAATAAATAAATAAATAAAATAAAATAAAAAGAAAGTGGGGTTGAATGGGTCAAGTAGTGTAAGCTGTAGCCTTTCCATGTGCTCGTCCACTTTTAGTGATCTGGATGGCTGACACATAGAGAAAAAGACGGGTGCCACTGGGTAATTTATTTTTGTGTTTTAAAATTATTTTTAAAAAAAATTAATTTTTTTAAATTTTAATTTGTTTTAAATTAATTTTTTAATATTATTTTTATAAGTTAATACCAAAACTAATTTTAAAAAATAAAAAATATATTATTTCAATATAGAAAACAACAGCTGAATGTTGACCTGATAATAAGTAAAAATATGTGTTTGGAAATACGGTGTAAATTGGATTTCTTTTAATTTTAAATTTTTTTGCTTAAATTAAAAAAATATATGTTTTTATATTTTTTTAATGTACTGATGTTAAAAATAAATTTTAAAAAATAAAAAAATTATTTAAATATATTTCTAAATAAAAAATACTTTAAATCTTCACTGTTACCACAATCTCAAACCCATCTATTAAAAGAAAAAAAAAACTCCAAAACGTCTTGTATACACAGGAATTAAGTGTGGTCCGGCACATCATCAGCTATGATGCACAAGTTACGATATGGGTTGATTAATCTTAGATTAATTAAATAATATTATTTTTGAAGGATAAACTTAAAAATTAAGTTGATATTGATATGATTAAACTGTTTGTTGTGAGCTAATAGTCAAATTAGGTAAACAACTCACAATTGACTTTTAGAAAAAATTAATTGCCAATATACACTGTGTAAATCTGAACTTTTAGATCTCAAGATACAAAATAAAAAAATATAGGTAATCTAAAATTATGAGCAATAGAAAAAAGAGGATGATAGAAATGGTATTTAATTAAAACAATAAAAAAATATAGGTAATCTAAAATTAAAACAATCGACAACAGCCAGATTTTTATCCTTTTTTTTTTCAATAGAGCACACGGGATTTAATTCAATGATTTTTTTTTTTTGCAAAATTCGTACATATGATTAATTTTTAAAAGGAGATATAATAGGCTTTCCTTGGTCTCGACATGATAGAAATGATAATTTAATTTGATATTAATTCAAATTGACTTCAAAATGTAGGTTTTTTTTGTAGTTTTTTTTTATATAAATATTGTTAAATGTGATCCAAAAACTTAATACAAACTCTATATATGTTTGTGATATATATATTACAAAACAAATAAATGGTGTGGCATTTTGCACTGTACACACAGACTGAATGTACTGTGGACTGTGGCAGTGCCCGGGCGATTTTGCCCTTAATGAGTCTGTGCATTTTATCTCTTCTCTGGGCCTGTTTTTGTCTCTTCCTCTCACTCTCTTCATTTCATGTCTCTGCTCGGTTCCTTCGTTTTTGGCAGAGAGAACGACGGGCTGTTTGGCTCACGGCTGCTCGGTCGGGCCAGGATGCCGGTTCGTGGGCTGGCTTCGGGTCGTTCTTGGTGTTTGATGAGATATGATTTCGCCCCCTTTTTTGCGCCAATTTCTGCTTTCTCTCGGTTTCTTTGCATTGGGTTCTTCGGTTCGTTTTTTTTTTTTCATTTTTTCCCCTCTTCTCACTCGATTCATCTTCTTTCTGGTGTGGGTGTTCAGTAATTGATTGTATTTTTGATTTCTCTGGTCTGGGTATTCAACAATTGATTGGGTTTTTTGGATTGCTCATTGTCTGTGTGTTCGGTTTTCTTGGGTTCGTGCTTGGGATGCTTGCGTTTGGTCGTTTGTGTGTGTTGGGGGGTGGGTTATTGGTTCAATTAGGTTCGGGTTGGGTTGATCGATGGTTTGGAGGTTGGCTGTTATTTGTGTTGATTTGGGCTCATTGCTCTCGGTTTAGAGCTTAACATAAAATGAATTGATTATTGAGTTGGTTTTTGCTCTCGGCTGATCACTTAATTTTTTTTTCGGTTGCTTTGCTTTCTTCGATAGTTGT
>Ga0325402_1000842_pt1 | contig 23430 bp, 8 predicted proteins | sample PopdelMetagenome_22_FD_207212 | JGI IMG/M metagenome (GOLD analysis project Ga0325402, IMG submission 207212) | Populus deltoides microbial communities from Bellville, Georgia, United States - Xylem-PdKOR-R3 | ecosystem: Host-associated > Plants > Phyllosphere > Stem > Wood/Secondary xylem...
AATAGTCAAACTTTACTTCATTTCCTTCCAAGCCCAGTTCTTCTTTCTCACCAAAATTAGTATCAGATTCAGTTAAAGAGGAGAACTTTACCTTCTTGAAAGAAGTTGGACTTGGTTGGTCTTGATTATTGGTTTCTTCTTGGTCTGCTTGTGTAGGTGAAAGAATCAACAAAGATGATCCATTTGGGTCTTCTTCTTCTTGTGGCTGTTGAAGGAGAGGTTCTTCTTCAATCTCTGTGATTCTTCTTTCGGGCCCAACCGACGTATCATCAGCCATCTTGAGTTCTGTTTTCTCCAAACCAGAAAAGAACAAAGCTTTGGTCATTCAAGTTTAAAGCGAGAGGGAGTGAATTCAGTTTCTGAGGAATCTTGAGAGTTTGTCTTGTGATTGAGATTTAAGAGAGAGTGGGGTTTATGGAGAGTGAGGTTTTGTGCTCGAGGGGTTTTCAACGACAAGTAGTTTGGAAAGTAAGGGTTTTATTTAGTTCAAAATTGGAAGATCCATGCCAAATATAGTATATTTTTAATTTAATTTTTGTAATAATTTTATAAAATGAGAAATATTATTTGTAATAAAACAAGATAATTTTAAAATAAATATGAATAAATAATAAATAATTGAGTTGAATTAATTGAGTAGATGATGACATCAAAATTTGTAGTGCTCCATTTTTTGTTGGATTACATAAAAACCCATTTTCCATAATTACTTAAATGCCAATATGAAAGAAAATAATAATCTTGAAAAATAAATAGGTTTGATTCAGAAATTTTGAATCGAATATCCATGATTTTTAACTTCTCATTTCTAAGTTTATAATTTTGATGTCAATTATAAAACTATGTTTAAAAAAAGAGAGAAAGAAAAGAGTTACTGAGATACATAATTTAGTAGAAGTTGTTTTTTAAAGTAATTTTTAATTAAAAATATATTAAATAATATTTTATTATTTTTTATATTAACACGTCAAAATTATCAAAAAATACTTAAAAAAATAATTTAAAAAATACTTTGTGATAAATACAAAATATACATATGTTTTTACTCCTTTAACACCAAGTTTTTTTAATGTATTTTGAGCTTATTTGAGTTTATTGAAAGTTATTTTTATGAGTTTAACATGCCTAAGAGACTTTGTAAATTAATTGCTTAAGATAAGAATTTTGTATTTTATGTTCTGGAACTAGCTTCTCATGATAGGTGTTTTACTAAGTTAGAGTTTTCGAATGAGAATGTGAGCTTAATCTAAGTTGAAGTACAAATATCAAGCTTTACATGAAGATATTATAGGCAAAAACCCAATCTCATTTAGATCTCTAATTAGACCTGCAAACTTAGGTTAGAATTCTACTCGCAGCAGGATTCTCTGCTTTCACACTATATATTCAAATGAAAATATCTTGAGTTTCAAATATCAAAATCAGGAGATTCAAAAGCCCAAATTTATCTACACGCCCAGTAATACAACTTTGATGAAGGACTCCAAGTGAGATAAAATCGTTTTGAAGGCCAAACTCCGGACGCAATTTAGAGGACGAGATAAGTTTCTTGATCTGATTAAGAAACCAAAGGTGTTAAGAATCTGACATAAAAACGGTGGGTCTTAGGACCCAAACAAATGTCGATCAAGCCTCTAACATGCCATGAATGAATGAATACAGCTGGGATAGTCAGATATTGCAAGAAATCAAGTCAAAAACAAAGTTTAAGTTGCAATAAAGTTGGAATTACAGCAGAGATATGACAGCAGTAGAGTCAGCTTTTAACACTAATTCTAAGAGATTTATCCAGCCTTAAGGACCAGATAAAGAAGGAACAAATTAAGTATCATGAAGACTTCTAATTATCCAAATAATCTTGAAGAAATTCGGCAGCTAAGGGGGAGGATAAATAAAGCAGAACACAACTGAAATAGGGCCCGAAAAACATTCCTTCCTTTCTGCTTTTGTCAATTTTCCAACAACTATGAACTAAATTCTTGGATTCGGTTCAAGAGGGATAAACATCATTTCCATTAGCATATTATGAGAAGTAACGTTATCATTTTAATTTATTCAGATTCAAGTTTTTATTTTTCCTTGTTCATAATTATGCTATTGATTGTTATTCAAGCTTGTTGAATTGTTTTGAGATGGCATGTATGCTTTCTAGTTTCTTTCAATTCGTAATTGTTATTAAGAACAAGCAAAATAATTAATTTGATTGCTGCAACTCTCATCTTGATTTATTAGAGAAGAATAAACTAAGTTAAGTTGTCAAGCTTTTGAACGTTTGCTTATAATAAATACACAGATTTTATTCCTAGACTACGGTCGAGTGAATGAAAATTGCTTTCATATTACATTCGCTTGATGGTAAGAAATTGATTAGAGAGCTTTTCTTAATGTACTTATAATTTCATTGATTTTCCTTAGTTTTAAGGGATATCAAATTTATTTGCTTGACGTGAAAGAATATTTATTTTACTTCGATGATCAAGAGATTTATAGGAATGGATGTATGGATTCTTGAACTGATTCGACGACATAATAATTTATTATTTTCATAATTATTGTTTCTTGAATTTTTCATTTAAATCCCCCGTTCTTTCTCATTTTAGTATACTGTAAGAAGATTAAACGAAATTTTTTTGGATTCGACCTGGTTTTTTCGATCATACAATAAATTTATTTTATTTATGATAGTTAAGTTAGAATTATATTTTGATGGTTCCGACGACCAACCACTTTGAAAAATAAGTTAAAATATAAAAACAAACACCTTTTCTAATAGATTTAATTTTCCCCCATAAAAATATCTTTGTTACTCTGATATATCATGTTTGGAACGTTGGGATCATTCATTTGTATCTAAGGGGTAATGAGTTTCTGCTAATTTGCTAGCTAATTTATGCTTTATATATCATTTTTATAAAACACTCGATAATACTAAAAGTTAAATAAAAAATTCATCAATTCATAGATTTTTAAATCCAATTAGGCTAGGAGTTTAGTTGATTGAATTGGAGTTAACTAATAATTAATCTAGTTAATGGTCAAAACTCTTGTATAAATTCAATTTGATTTATTTAAAAATAATATCATTTTACTTAAAAATAATATTATTTTAAATTAATCCAGGTTAGTCTACTCAATTTATAACACGATTGTTGATCAAATATGCATCGAGTTTTATATATGTAGTTCATTTTAATTAGGTTTTTAAGATTTTAAAATTTTTTAATTAAATCTTTTTATTCATATTTGTTCATGGATTCTATCCAAGAAAACTATGTTCCGCATGAAACTCAAAGTTTTCATTAAAGATACGCGGAGAGTTAGAGAGGGAAAAAAACCCTAAATTGAGAATCTTAATAACATGTTCTTCCCCATCAGCAATTTTTACAGCATCTTTCTGATTTTTACTTATGGTCTTTCAACTGTTCGTTTAACTCATTAATGGAGGTGGGGAATAACATGTTGCCTGTAGATTCCATTTCTTGTTGAAACACTTAGACATATGTCAGATTCTTGTTGAAACTATGCTAGGATGGGTCAATTTTTTCTAATATAAAAATATATTCAAATGATAATAACATAAATAAATCTAAATGAACTTGATTAAGTCACAATCCGGAATAACCCCAAAGGAAGAAAAAAAAATTCAAGATCCAATAACCTAATATCAAAAGATAAAAAAAAAAAATCAAAGTTAAATTAGGCTAATTTTCAAAATTAGCAACTTTGATCATAAGACCGAAATGACCATACAGAAGATTAAAAAAACCCTGAATAAAATTCTTAACCATCAAAAAATAAAAATAAAAAAACAAATAGCAATTAAAATAATGAGAATCAAATCTAGTATAAAAACTATTGAAAGAAAATAATGAAGGACTTAATCGAAAAAAGATTAAAAAAAGCAATTAAAAGAACGATAACCCAATTTGGATAAAATAAAATAAAATAAAGTGTTAAATGACAAAATTGAAGGGAAAAAAAATTAAGAAAATCATAAAAAAAAAATGAACAATTAAAAAAATGGAAACTAAATCTGGAAATAAATAAAATAAAATAAAATATTGAGGGACAAAATTGAAAGAGCAAAAACAAGAAAATGATTTAAAAATCAAGAAAATGAGTACCATATTTAATATAAAAACAAAACATTAAATGTAAAGAGATAAAACTAAAAAAAATCTTAAAAAATCGAAAATAAAGAAAGACCAATCAAAAGAAATTTTTTTTTTTATCAAAATAATACAATTTTTACTTTTTAACTAGATAAAAAATCATGTCAATATCCGTTGATTTTTTTTCCATTAGTTTCTTATCAGAATAATATCATTTTTACTTCCTGCACAGTAAAAAATATGATTAACCCCAATAACTTTGATTTTTCTACCCAACCCATGACTCAGGACATGACAGGGGTTAACTCCCAAGTCAGGTTTTAAAAACATGATAAAAAAACATCAAATATGATATAAAAATTCAATGAAATAAAACGATGGGGGATGAAATTGCCACAAAACAATTAATCAATAAGAGAACTCAAAATAAAAAGAATTGCAATCATAAGAAGGAGGATCAAATTCAATAAAAAAAAAAAGTTAAAATCAAATGATTAGGGATTAATTCAAAAAATAAAATCCAATCAGAAAATAATTAAAAACAAAATAAATAGGAATCAAAAGAATGAAGATTAAATTCGATAAATAAAACATTAAAAATCACATGTCAATGGATAAAATTGAAAAACAAATAAATTAAATTTGATAGAATTAAAAGATTAAAACCCACTTTGTAATTTTGCAAGAATAACATACCTTTTGAGGTGGAAGAGAGAGAAAAGAGGAAGGAGAAAAAAATTATTGTCAGAGCTCCTCCGTGTCATGGATGCCAACAGGTATCGACCCGCCATGTAGAGGGTGGCGTGCTACTTCGAATGCCGCCCCAGAAGGCTACCAATTTGCACTAGGATGCGCTGCGCTCGCCATTCAAAGGGTATGTGTGCCTCCCACTTGTTGACTCATGCTCCGTACACACTAGCTAATTTTTTTAGTTATAAAAAGACCAGAACACCCTTGACCCTAAGAGATAATTGCAAGAAAATCAATGTTAAAAAACTGAAAGTATCCCTTGACCTTAGGCAAAAAAAAAAGTTGACCTCAAAAACTATGCAATAATTACATTGTATAAAAAAATGTGAAAATTTGGAAACACTCCTTAGACACTAGTTGTTGTTTTTTTTCAACAACATGGACATAATCATATTCTCCAATAAATATGTGAAAATATGATTTTACCTCTAAGTATATGTTTAATTTTTTTATTTAAAGAGTAAAATAATAGTTTATTATAGATTATACTGTTTACAGTCCACATTAAAATACTGATTTCTCAGGGGGTGTTTGTTTCCCGGAAAATAGTTTCTGGAAAATCAGTTTCCAAACTTTCCCTTGTTTGTTTGTCATTAGAAAAATTGGTCAACGGAAAACACTTTCCGGTCAACAGAAAATTTAGCTTGGTTTCCAGGAAAATGTTTTCCTTTTATTTTAGACGGAAAATACTTTCTAGAAGTTATGAAAAATTTAAAAATGTCATATTATTTACTGATTATATCAAATTTGATCATCAAATTTGGTCCTCAAAATATATATATATATATATATATATATATTTGAATATTTTTTTTTCAATTTCATCCCTTATAATTTAATTTTTATATTAAGTTTGGTCCTCATTTTTATAATTGTTATTTGCTTTTCTCTTATCATTTTTTAATTGAAATTTTTTATCTATCAAATTTGGTCCTCATTCTTTTGATTGTTACTTATTTTATTTGAAATAATTTATGAAATATTAATTATTGTTATTTTAATTTCTTCATCTTTTAATTTTTTAATTTTTTAGATTTAATCTCTATTATTTTGATTATTATTTATTTTATTTGAGATAATTTATGAAATTATATGTTTTTTTCAATTTCATTCTCATTCAACTTTTTAATTTGTAAGATTTGTTCCTCATTATTTTAATAAACTCGAAAAAAATAAAAAATTAATAAGTTATTTTTCAGCTTATTTTCCATGACATAACCAAACACTGAAAAGTGTTTTTTAATTTATTTTTTATTACACTACCAAACATCGAAAAATAATTCACTTTTCTGGAATTTACTTTTCTAAAATTTAATTTTTTTTTAAAAAAACTATTTTCTAGTAAATAAACGTAGGATTAGATGTATGTATAATGTATAATAACTTATAACTATAATTATAATAATAGCGCATGGCTAGCGTTGCTTTCCTTTTGAGTTGATGCATCTGTTTTATGACTCGGATATTTGCTAAGAAATTATTTATTTATTTCTTCGTCTTTTCTGCAGTGGATCAAGTGCGAAGGCCTCCATCGGTGCATTGAATGAGATGTTATAGCTTTAAAGCTGCAGTCGTTTTCCCCAGCAAGGGTTTCTACAGAATGAGCATATAAAAGGTTTCAGGATATATAATTTTATATCCTGGAATGAAAAGGCTTTCATTTAGAACAAATGGATTTAAGATTAAAATAAGTGACCCTGAGTTGACTTTTTTTTTAAAATTTTTATAAATAAAAATTATTTTATATAAAATGAATATGGTAAAATATTCTAGATCTAAAGAACTATTGAGGTTTGATAATTAGTTACAGTGAAAACACCGTAGGTTTAACAAACATATCAGATTCAAAACACTTGAGTTTGACAACCAATCAAGCTTAAGATCTTGGGTATGACAAGCATGTCAAACTCAAAAAACTTGAACTTGATAGACAACTAAGCCCAGGGTAATATGGGTTTGACAAGCATGTCAGATTCAAAGTGTTTGGACATTACTATGTTTTACAGCTATATGTCTCATTCTGAACGATTCTCTATAATAAAAGTATTAAAGACATGATAAATCATCATGTTTATACTTGTAGGTATATATGAGGTTTTTTAAGAGACCTACTATATTTGCTATCTCATTAATGACATGTAAGAAATATTTGTCTCCTGTTAATATCATTGAAAACAGAGAATTTTCTAGTCCTTCACTTCTCTGAAAACAACAAGGTTTTGGTGGTATAAATACCCTCGAACCATTCAGGTAAAATATCATAACTTTTCATCTCTTAAGATGAAGATATATAGATTTTAAAGTATTAACCAATTTAAAAGACAAAAAAAAACATTTTTGTTTCTTAAATTTAAAATTAATGTAAAAGTGCTGCAAAAGGGCATGAAATCTCCTTATCGTGCAGAAACTCCCATTCCTGCGTGGCGCATCCCTTAATTGTCTTGCAATAAAGGATGAAAATGTTCAAATAACACGTAAATGGCTTGGAGATATAAATTTGTTTGAAGCCTCGATTTTTTTAGGATCACTGTATCGAATTGAATTTTTTTAAAAAATTTCTACAAACTTGATACTATAGCAGGTCTGACTTGTTGCAGTCAACCAAGATTAGAAAGAAAGGCATTCAAATTAAGCACGAAAATTGCTTTTTTGTTAGCTTTATTACTTACATAATTACGTCTAGTGGTGCTTCTTTTGAGAATTTCTTGTTTGAAGGGTTGCACTATTGAGAATATTACAACTAAGAGCGTGTTTTACAGTGTAGTTGTGGTTACTTTTCAAATAACTTTTCGGGTCAAAATATATATTAATGATTTTTTTCATTTTTAAAAAATTATTTTTGACATCAGCACATCAAAACGATCCAAAACGTACAAATCATATTAAATTTTAAAAAAAAATTTAAATTTTTTGAGAACGCGAGTTGAACTATGTTCCCAAACGCTTAGTATTTCTAACGCGAGTCACCGTGTTTTTTAAATTTTAAATTTTAATTTTTTATTAAAAATTAATATTTTTATATATTTAAAAAAAAATCATTTTAATATATTTTAAAATAAAAAATACAACCACATTTCTAAATAATCCATAATAAAATCACAACGGCTCAATTTGCTTCTCGTATCGAAAAGAGAAAGACTGAGAAAACAGAGAAAGGGAGGAACCGTACTCCCTTTTGAAGAAAATAAGAAAAAGAAAAAGCTTGCGATTGAAACTTTCAAAAGGTGTACAGTGATGGCAAGGAATTTTATATCATCAATGGAGCAGAATTAAAGCTTTTCTATATTCATAAAACAAAAGTGGTATCATTGCTCGTTGCTCGTGTAGTTCCATTATTATATTTGTTTGGTTTGTGTGTGCTTATGGGACATATTTTTTTTTAATTTAATTTTTAATTTTTTGATTGTTTTTTTGTTAAATTAATTTTTATTTTTAATTTTACTTTTCAATAAAAAATTATTTATATTTTTTATTTCAATTTTAATTCTTATCCTTTTGATTTTTTCGATCATTTTATTGAAATGATATTTTTTTTAATCTCACCCTTTAATAAAAAATAAACTTATTTTATGTTTCAATTTTGATTCATATTCTTTTAATTAATAATCTTCCTTTAAATCCTTTTGTATTATTGAAATTCTTTTTCAATTTTATCATTGAATATTTAATTAATTAAGAATAAAGTTTCATGATTTTTTCAGATAGAATGCTCCTAATCTAATAACCTGAGTCACAACTTTAAAAAATTAACACGAGGTTATATTTGTCTTTTGTTTAAATTAGTTTTGTGATTTTTTTATTTACATAATTGTGTTTATAAAATTTAATCAATCAAATACCTTAATTAATTTTGTTATAAGAATATTGATGTAACAATCAACTCTCTGTCAGGTAAACTCAATTAATATTACTTTATGTTTCATTTATTTAAAGATATGAAGCTTTCATACTATATGATTTTTGTAATCAAATACTTGTATCTTTTTTTCTATATAATTACTTGTACTCATAAATTTTGGCCGATTAAAGTCCAGTTTGTTTTTGCGTTTTAAATTTTTTTAAAAAAAATTATTTTTTTTATATTTTACTTTACTTCAAATTAATATTTTTTTTGTGTTTTTAGATCATTTTGATGTGTTGATGTAAAAAATAATTTTTTAAAAATAAAAAGATATTATTTTAATATATTTATGAGTAAAAAACATTTTAAAAAACAACTACAACCAAACTCTCAAATACACTTTATGTATTTCTATAAATTTTATTTCACAAATTAGCTGAAATGTCAATTATTTCCATTACAAATTCATATATTCGAAATTCCCATCATTGTTTTTAAATATATTTTTTTATTTCCTATCAAAAAGTTAAAAAAAAAACTAAAAAGAAAACTAGTTAATTAGGAGACTTTATATTTTTCTTTCTCATTCGTTAGGTTTTAATTTTAGGTAACGATAGACACTTTAAAAACTCTAACTAGTGAATAACATAAATATTAACTCACTTAATTAATTAGTTAAATTTATTAGTTTTCGTATTAAGTTTTTTTTGTTATTTTTTATATAAAAAATCAGCACATGAACTTAAATAGGAAAAAAAGAAGAAAAGTAGCCTTGTCTTTAACATATCTCTTTGTTTCTAATTGCGTTTATTATATCAATATTTAATATTTAATTCTTCAATATAACCTTCTATCATTTTTTTTCATTTAAATTGAATTACACGAGGCTATCATAGAAAGATCATTAAAATTAAGAAATAAAAAAAAAATCTCAAAATTACTTAATCTTTAAAATTTTAAGAAATGAGAATTTTCCAAGCAATTGAGTAAAAAATAAATAAAATCAGAACAAGCACACAAATAGAAAAAATCTATAGAGTAGAAGTACTTTTACATGTTATTATCTCTAAAAAAAAAAAAAATTAAAATAATATCAACTTAAATTCATTTGACATAGATATTGTTTGAGAGTGCGGTTTGCATCATGTTCTCTAAAAATTTAAATTTTTATTTTTTATTAAAAAATAATTTTTTATATATTTTGAATTATTTTAATGTGCTAATCTCAAAAATAATTTTTAAAAAATAAAAAAATATTATTTTAATGCATTTCAGCATGAAAAATATTTTAAAAAACAATCATAACTATACTTTTAAATAGACACGTAAAGTTAATTATCATATATTTCTAATTAATAAGATTTTATAAATATAAGTACTTAAATTATAAAATAAAATATATTTGGCTTAAAAAAATTAAATTTATTTTTAATATTTTTTAATGATTTTAATTTACTTATATTAAAAAAATTATTTTAATATATTTTTAAATAAAAATTATTTTCAAAAAAACATAAAAAAATAAAAATAAAGTAAAAGCCTCCAACACATAACGTACAAAAAACACCTTGTAGCTCCAACCATCATTCACCAACCATCAGTATTCTCTTTCTCCCTCTCTCTATCCTACCTGTCCACCGCCCCAACCTTTTTCTTTATAAATCAAAGTTATATTTTTCTTTCAATAAAATCATATCCTAATTTACTATTTTTAGAAAGATATGAGTTCATCATAATCTACTCCTTCTAGTTTAATCAATTAATTATTAATCCTCATTGTCTCAAAAATTATATTCCCAATCCCTATACTCTTAAATAATCCACTCATAACCCCATCATTTCATCAATTCCATTCCTTTTTTAATTTATTTTCAATCCCTATACTCTTAATCAACTCACAACTTAATCCTTTCATCATTTTCATTCCCTTTTTGAACTCTTATTACGCACATAAAATAGAAGTCAATTCTAAAAGCTACCAGATAATTGATTTATGGTCAACTCTTGGTCAAAGGACCTATATAATAGTCTTAACACTACAAGGACTAATCAACAACGTTTTACAAACTACATGTACTAAGTTGTAATTAACTAAATCTCTGACATAAATGATAACCGAAATAAAAAAAAGACTATTAATATAATAACTAAAAAAAAGCAGAAAAATTCCCTGCCTTCCTTCGCTTTCTTCCTCTCCGCTTTGCCTATCTGTCTCTCTCCCCTTCTCTCTCTCCGCCACTCTCTTCTGTTATAAGCAAACAGCAAATCTCTCTATCTGTCTCTCTCCGAAGAATATAAACCTAACGAACTTCCAAACCCTTAAAAACACACGAATACAGGTATTTATTTATTTCTTTATATGTTTTTTTTTCTTCTAAATTTGTTGGCTGTTTCTGTAATTTCTCTCATGATCTGTGCCCTTTTTTTGTTTATTTAATTTCCATGCTTCACTGTCAAAATTCTGTTTAGTTAATAATAAAATTAGGTGTTATTTCGCTGTTCTCTATTCAGTTCCTTTTCACCCTCTCTACTTTCTTTTTTTTTCTACCCAAATTTTAGGGTTTGTTTTTTCTGTTGTTGATGGACAAGGATTATATTCATCGTAATTATGGGGTAGGGTTTGATTAATTAATTAATTAATTAATTCAAGTTTGAGATAGAGATTTGTTGCAGTAAAATTTAAATACTGTCTTTAATTTGATTATTGGCGTTAATGGGTTTTTTCATCATAATGGTATAATTGATGTTTTAGTTATTATATTGTGTGTTAATTAACGTAAATTAATGGTAGAAAATGATTAATTTTGAATTTTTTTGGTTAATTTTTAAGGTGAATCTTGTTTCGTTCTTGAAATTTTTATCGTTTCTGGAGTTTTATTATTTTTTCCCTTTTGATTTCTGTTATTGTTGTTGTTGTTGAATGTATAGGCACATGCGCCATCTCCTGGGCGCTTTGTGCGATTGGAGAGAACACAAGGAGGTGGTGGTGGTGAAGGGGGTGGAGAAGAATTATTTCAGAGGAAAAGAGACAAGATGCGTCGGTGGCTTTGTTGTACCTGTCAGGTAGAGGAGTCGTACCCACCATATGAGAGCGAGCGCTTAAGAAGCCCGAGAAACAACGGAGATGGTAAATTATTCTGAACCTTAGATTATCTTCTGTTTAACAGTTGCCGGTGATAAGGGAAGCGAAGGGGAGGGGAAAAAGAATTTGCATCCATGTTGATTTTGATAATTATGATGGGATTCTAAAGAAAGTTTAGGGTTTGGTCTATTTAAGGTTTCTTATTTCTTATTGTCAGGGAGTGCAGTGGTTTGATTAACATTTTTGAATGGTTAAGTTCAATGATATAGACGGAAACTATATTATTGCATGGAAAATTTTGTGTTGTTTGCCATTCTGGTCTTTGTAGTTTTGTGCAGACCATGTGTTCACATCTTTGGTAACAGCATGTAAATTTGATTCTTAGAATTGAGAGACTTAAAGATGATGGTTTTGATCCTACAACTTAGATTCTGTTTCTTTCAGAATACAATTTGGTTATGCTCTCTCTAGATAGCAGCTTTCTCTAAAATGTTAATGGGGGCACATAGCACATAGAGATTATCACTTTTATTATTGATTTCAGTTTTCATATTGAATGCTGTACTTAATCGCGCTATTTTTTGATAATTTCATTAGAGCAAGTTTTTTTTTGCTTGATTTTTTTTGTTCTCTAAGGCTCTGACATATCCTATCTTTGAGCAATCATGAATTTTGAATTTGGTGCCAATTACATGTTACACATGCATCTACAAGAAGTTTATTCATTAAGTCTGCTTCCAAGTCCTGCTCAGTCATTTCTGGGGTTTATTTGATTGTGCATGGTTGCTCTTTTTGAACTTTCTATTTTGCTTTCCTTTTGCGGAACTTTAGGGTATCCTAAAGGCTCAAAAGTAGCAGCTCCTGTCAAAGCTGAATTACAGAAGGAAGCACCAGCTATTGAAGTGCCTGCATTGTCTTTGGAAGAACTGAAAGAGAAGACTGACAATTTTGGGTCAAAAGCATTGATTGGTGAAGGTTCCTACGGAAGAGTTTATTATGCAAGCTTAGAAAATGGAAAAGCTGTGGCTGTAAAAAAACTTGATGTTGCAAGCGAGCCGGAGACAAATTTTGAATTTTTGACTCAGGTGTGCTGCATTTTAAAGGGAAAGGAAGGACTTGTATCCAATTATCTGTTTCTTATATGATTCTATTCTGTTCTGCACCCTGCAATTTGTTCCTTTTGGTCTCTTAAGACATCTGAAATTTTTTACCCAGGTTTCCATGGTCTCAAGGTTGAAGAATGAAAATGTTGTGGAGTTACTCGGGTACTGTGTAGAAGGAAATCTCCGAGTGCTTGCATATGAGTTTGCAACAATGGGATCCCTACATGACATATTGCATGGTATGAGCTCATCTTGTCTGTTCATCATTTACATTCTAATATAATTGATTTAACTTTCTATATCCTCGCAATGGCAGGTAGAAAGGGAGTTCAAGGTGCACAACCAGGACCAGTGCTTGACTGGATTCAGCGAGTGAAAATTGCAGTTGATGCAGCAAGGGGATTGGAATACTTGCATGAGAAGCTACAACCAGCTATAATACACAGAGATATCAGATCAAGCAATGTGCTCCTCTTTGAAGACTTCAAAGCGAAGATTGCTGATTTTAACCTTTCAAATCAGGCTCCTGACATGGCTGCTCGCCTTCATTCAACTCGAGTTTTAGGAACCTTTGGTTATCATGCTCCTGAGTAAGGCTTCTGTAACTCTTCTTTTATGTTGCATGTTTATTCCACTTGTAGCTATATCTGTGCATGCTTCATTGCAAACTGCTACAAGTGTTTTCATAAAGTACAGTTTATAAGCACAATTTGATGTTGAGTGATCCCAATATGTGCCAGCCAAATCATTCCATGCTTGGAGAATTTTAACTATATGGATAAGGTTCAGTAACATCATCGTGTTTATCGAGATAGGTTAGATTTAATGTTTTTGAATGATCAGAGAAGTTGGACAAGTGTTACTTCTCTATTGTATTGCCTGCTGGATGTTGGAAATTATTTTTCCTTCTGAACTTCTGACTTTACCTTTTGACATTACCAATTTTATGGATAATAGCTGAGATGTGATATTTGATGTTATCTGCAGTGATGGTTTGTGAACGCAATGTGGACCTTCTACGCACTGTAGCATAAGATTTTTTCTTTTGATGGGTGCTGTTTACTGGATGTCTAAAACTTTTCTCTAAAATATGCATATTCTGCAATTTCCATCTCCTTGTATCTTTATCTCATATAATATCTGTAAATAGCTGTAATTGCTTATAGGATGCAACTGATTTTTGGGTTGATAACTATTTTGCAGGTATGCAATGACTGGACAATTGACACAGAAGAGCGACGTTTACAGTTTTGGAGTAGTTCTCCTAGAGCTTCTTACTGGGAGGAAACCTGTTGATCACACCATGCCACGTGGGCAACAGAGTCTTGTTACTTGGGTGAGTTTTCTGCCTCAATTGTGGAAGTAATATCTATTCTTTTCCATTTAGCACCTTTCTATTTTAATCATTTTTCTTCCGGATTTGAATAGTTTGACATTTAACTTGTTTTTTGTAGGCTACTCCAAGACTGAGTGAAGACAAAGTTAAACAATGTGTAGATCCAAAGCTGAAGGGGGAATACCCTCCTAAAGGAGTTGCCAAGGTATCATTTCTCTCATGGATGTTGTCAACAATTGAGCTCTATGCTAGCGCATTCTGCACAATCATTATTTTTGTCCCAAACATGTGCACAGGCGCGGCCATGTGTATGCAGTTTGTTAGCTGCTCATGTTATGGTTGTTTTCCCTTTTGCAGTTGGCAGCCGTGGCAGCATTATGTGTGCAGTACGAATCTGAGTTCCGGCCAAATATGAGCATTGTTGTCAAGGCTCTCCAACCACTTTTGAAGTCAGTTGCTCCTGCTGCTCCAGAGACCTAAACCAAAGAAGTCAGTTTCTCGTGTTGGAATTTCTGCAACTTGCACAGTTTGGTTTCATTTGCATGTGGATTTCTGCGGACAATTCTATATATATATTTTTTTAATTTTTAATATATGAGATCTGGTGTGTAGGTTTGGGTTGTCCTCTTTAGGGGCATTGATTTTCTGTCTATTTCTTGCTGGTATTTCAGGCTGCTGATTTTTTTTTTCCAGTCATAAATTGACCCTAAAGAGGCCTTGAGTCTTATGTAGGGATTGTTGTTTGCTTTCAAACGATCCTTTTGTGATCATTAACAAATGTTGTTCATAATTTACTGAAACTTTATGTCAATATTGTTCTGCTGGAATCCGGCCCTTTTCATTTCTTTCATATTTTCTTTGCGCCACCTAAATTATACGTGCTCTATTTCTTCTTTATTTGAGCCGAATTTGCTGTGCGGATGACATTTTTTGTTTTTGCGTTCATTGTAACAAGCATTCAAGCAAGAGAGAGGACACTAAATGGGTGCATTCTAAAAGTTGTTTTAATTTAAAAAAAAATTAAATTGATGATTTTTCTCGAGTCTTTTTTATGATCTTTATATGTTGATTTTAAAAATAAAAAAAATTATTTTAATATATATATTTTTTTAAAAGCTTTTAAAAACATCTCAACTATAATACTAGACACACGAGAAGAATAATGGAGGACAAGAATGTGGTCGGAGCAACTAGCCTTGATGTCCTTTGTGCTTGCATTTTTTTATGAAAGAATATTCATTATTACTAGCATGGTTGTCAGGTTGGTAAAGGGCCGGTCCTTGAGCTGTCAGGTTAATTCCTGGTTATAGCGTCAATTTATATCAATTTTTTTATTTTATTAAAATGATGTGGTTTTGTTTATTTTTTAAATAATTTCTTGGTTTTTGACTAGTTAGGTTAATATTTAATTAATTAAGTTTGGTTAGATTAATGTCAAATATAGTTTAGATTAAAACATGATTTCGGTGAGGTTTTAAATTGCAAGTTTATCACGTCAACTAATAGAACAGAGTCAAGTTTCAATTTGAACCTGAAAAGATATTAAGGGAAATTTAAGTCGATTTAATCAAGTTTTTATGATTTAATTAACATTACCCATCTTAGTTTAGACACAATTAAGTAAACAACAAAGGATTTATTTTTAAAACATAGAATAAAATGATGATGTTTTGATTAAAATGATTGACCTAATAACTTCCAGGTTGGCTCAATAATCTTGTGAGCTAAGCTTTTTTTGAATTAATTTTGATCTAACAACTATGCTTTGAATTGCCAGTAGCCATTTAACAAAAAAGTGTCATACTGGAATTTCCCGAGATTCTAAGGTCTATGTGAAGATATTTCAAACTATAGTATTCGAAATTGAACATTTGAGAATCTACAAGAACTAGAATATAGTTTGTAATTCTCCAAGATAGATTCCATGAATATGTGAACCCTCTCCAGAAGGACCAAAACAAACAAAACAAAAACGAACAAAACGGTCCAAACCCCTAAACCCTCCATTTCCTATCCCCTCTGAAACACCACAAAATATCGGGAGACTGTAATGAGTGGAAGCATGGAGTGCAGAGGAGTCCTGGTTCTTATATCATCACCACCTCCTTCAAAGGTATGCAAAAGCACACCTCTTTCTTGCTCTTTACGTCATTCTTCACCCTCTACTGCCACTACTGAACTTAACAGCAACAATAATGATAGTAGTAGTGATGCCCCACAAAAGTTTAGCTATAGCAGAGCTTCACCATCAGTCAGATGGCCTCAACTTAAACTGAACGAAACTTACTACCCCTCCTCTCAAACTCAATCAACTGAAATGTCTAAAGATGGAAACTTGAACCATTCCTCACATGCCCAATTGGCTGAAATGTCTAAAGATGGAATCTTGGGTGTGGGCTCTCTTGAATTGAATGATGATGTTGATGATGATGGGAATGAAGAAGAAAAGTTGGGGCGGAGGCAAAGTAGGACTAGAGTTAAGAAAATGAATAAATTAGCACTTGGGAAGGCTAAAGATTGGAGGGAGAGGGTGAAATATTTTACTGACAGGATATTAGGATTGAAACAAGACCAGTTTGTGGCTGATGTTCTCGATGATAGGAAAGTGCAGATGACACCAAATGATTTTTGCTTTGTGGTTAAGTCTGTGGGCCAGGAAAGTTGGCACCGGGCATTTGAGGTCTATGAGTGGTTGAATTTGCGCCATTGGTATTCCCCTAATGCGCGGATGCTATCCACTATTTTGGCTGTTTTGGGAAAGGCCAATCAAGAGCCATTGGCTGTGGAAGTATTTTCTGGGGCAGAACCTTCAGTTGAGAATACTGTGCAAGTTTATAATGCCATGATGGGTGTATATGCACGGAGTGGTAAGTTTAATAAGGTCCAAGAACTGTTTGATTTGATGCGTGAAAGAGGGTGTGAGCCAGACCTTGTTAGTTTCAATACATTGATAAATGCTCGATTGAAAGCAGTTGAAATGACGCCTAATTTGGCTATTGAGCTATTAACTGAAGTGAGAAGATCAGGTCTTAGACCAGATATAATTACTTATAATACTCTTATCAGTGCTTGTTCACGGGCATCAAATTTGGAGGAGGCTGTTAATGTTTTTGATGATATGGTGGCACATCATTGCGAACCTGATCTGTGGACTTATAATGCCATGATTTCAGTTTATGGAAGATGCGGACTGTCTGGCAAAGCAGAGCAGCTTTTTAATGACTTGGAGTCGAGAGGGTTTTTTCCAGATGCCGTGAGTTATAATTCATTGCTGTACGCTTTCGCAAGAGAAGGGAATGTGGAGAAAGTGAAAGAGATATGTGAGGAAATGGTGAAAATAGGGTTTGGCAAAGATGAGATGACGTACAACACTATGATCCACATGTATGGTAAGCAAGGTCAGAATGATCTAGCATTACAGCTTTACAGGGACATGAAGTCATCAGGCCGGAATCCTGATGTGATTACATATACTGTTTTAATTGATTCGCTTGGGAAGACAAACAAAATAGAGGAGGCTGCTGGTGTGATGTCAGAGATGTTGAACACAGGAATTAAACCTACTTTAAGGACGTATAGTGCTTTGATTTGTGGGTATGCCAAGGCCGGGAAACCAGTGGAGGCTGAAGAGACTTTTGATTGCATGCTCAGGTCTGGAACTAGACCTGACCAACTAGCATACTCGGTTATGCTGGACATCCATCTAAGATTTAATGAGCCGAAGAGGGCAATGACTTTTTACAAGGAAATGGTTCATGATGGTATTATGCCGGAACATTCCCTTTATGAGTTGATGCTCCAAACTCTTGGGAATGCAAACAAAGTGGAAGATATTGGAAGAGTTGTCAGAGATATGGAAGAAGTATGTGGCATGAACCCACAAGCTATTTCTTATATTCTCGTCAAGGGTGATTGCTATGATGAAGCTGCAAAAATGCTGCGACGGGCAATCAGTGATCGCTATGAAATCGACCGTGAGAATTTGTTGTCTATTTTGAGTTCATATAGTTCATCTGGGAGGCACTCTGTGGCACTTGACTTGCTTGAATTATTGAAAGAACATACTCCCAGGTCCAGTCAAATGATTACTGAAGCTTTGGTTGTTATGCTTTGCAAGGCTAAGCAGTTGGATACTGCTTTAAAGGAATACAGTAATAGTAGAGAACTTGGTTTTACTGGGAGTTTTACCATGTTTGAAGCTTTGATTCAATGCTGTTTAGAAAATGAACTTTTTACTGAAGCTTCTCAGGTTTTTTCTGACATGAGGTTCTGTGGTATCAAAGCATCTGAATGTCTGTACCAAAGCATGATGCTTTTGTATTGTAAAATGGGGTTCCCGGAAACAGCCCATCATCTAATTGATCTCACAGAAACAGATGGCACAGTTTTGAATAATATATCTGTTTATGTCAATGTGATCGAGGCATATGGAAGATTGAAGCTATGGCAGAAAGCAGAGAGTGTAGCCGGGAATATGAGACAAAGTTGCATTACTGTGAACCGTAAAGTCTGGAATGCTTTAATAGAAGCTTATGCTGCAAGTGGCTGTTATGAGCGAGCCAGGGCTGTTTTTAATACGATGATGAGAGATGGCCCTTCTCCAACTGTAGATTCCATTAATGGTCTCTTGCAAGCTCTGATTGTTGATGGAAGATTGGAAGAACTTTATGTGGTAGTCCAGGAGTTGCAAGATATAGGTTTTAAAATAAGCAAAAGTTCTATTCTTTTGATGCTTGATGCATTTGCAAAGGCTGGGAACATATTTGAAGTGAAGAAAATATACCATGGAATGAAGGCTGCAGGTTATTTTCCCAGCATGCATCTTTACAGGGTAATGGCTCAGCTGTTATGCAGGGGAAAACAGGTAAGGGATGTTGAAGCCATGCTTTCTGAGATGGAAGAAGCAGGATTCAAGCCTGATCTTTCTATATGGAATTCTGTGCTCAAGATGTATGTAGCAATTGATGATTTTAGAAAGACAACTCAAATTTACCAGAGGATCAAGGAAGATGGGCTGGAGCCAGATGAAGACACTTACAATACATTAATTGTGATGTACTGCCGAGATCATAGACCAAAAGAAGGTTTGGTACTGATGGATGAAATGAGAACGGTGGGATTGGAGCCTAAATTGGATTCCTACAAAAGCTTAGTTGCATCATTTGGCAAGCAGCAGTTGGTGGAGCAAGCAGAGGAACTTTTTGAGGAGTTACAGTCAAAAGGATGTAAATTAGATCGCTCTTTTTATCATATAATGATGAAAATATATAGAAATTCTGGAAGTCATTCTAAATCTCAAAGGCTATTTAGCATGATGAAAGATGCAGGAGTGGAACCCACTATTGCCACAATGCATTTGCTTATGGTTTCCTATGGCAGCTCTGGGCAGCCTCAGGAGGCGGAAAAGGTGCTCTCAAATTTGAAAGAAACAGATTCAAATCTCAGTACGCTACCATATAGTTCTGTTATTGATGCTTATCTCAGAAATGGAGATTACAATGCTGGAATTCAGAAACTGAAACAAGTGAAGGAAGAGGGCCTGGAACCAGATCACAGAATATGGACATGCTTTATTAGGGCTGCAAGTTTGTCCCAGCACACGAGTGAGGCCATTCTCCTCTTAAATGCTCTCCGAGATACTGGATTTGATCTTCCAATCAGGTAGTGATTAGCTACAACTGTTACTATGGCTACCATGTACAAGATTAATTTTATTCATACTATTTCTCTATTTTCTCATATCAGTAGCACTGAGTGATTTTTCTTTTGCAGGCTTTTAACAGAAAAACCAGAACCATTAGTTTCAGCACTGGACCAGTGCCTTGAGATGCTAGAAACCTTGGAAGACAATGCAGCCTTTAACTTTGTCAATGCATTAGAGGATTTGTTGTGGGCATTTGAACTTCGAGCCACAGCTTCATGGGTTTTTCTGTTGGCCATCAAGAGGAAAATATATCGCCATGATGTATTCAGGTAAAAGCTGATAGATTTGAAATATTTTATCAACTTTAATGGCTTCATCTTGTCGAACTATACAGAAAGATCTTATATCATTTTCTCTTAAAATTATTGTGCTGCACCTGGATAAATTTATATCTTGTGGTCTTTGTAATTCAGGGTTGCTGACAAGGACTGGGGAGCTGATTTTAGAAAGTTGTCAGGCGGTGCAGCTCTTGTTGGTCTTACTTTATGGCTTGACCACATGCAGGCAAGATCTCTCATTAAATTATGACTGATCATTTCATGTGAGTCATATGATTTTGATTGACCTTTTCTTACATGAGTCGAAGAAGTGAATTGCCAGTCTGAAATTCCCTCTCCCATGCATACATGGGATAAACTTGCTGCCATCGATCTTTAGGCATACATAGTGACATGCACATGCAAATACATTAATATTTTTATGAGTACACATACATGCTTGTATGTATCCCTCTAGTTTTTCAGGTAAAAAGTATTTGTGTGTATCTATGTGCTGGCATGCTAATAAATCTAACGTATGGCAAGTATCCATGCCTCCTATACGAATGAATGTCATGAACCACGAGGATGATAATGAAAAAGAAAAAGGACCTTTTGGTTTTACAATGTGAGTCTAAACATAATACTTTGGATGTGGCAGGATGCATCCTTGCAGGGATGTCCAGAATCTCCAAAATCAGTTGCTCTGATAACAGGGACAGCTGAATATAACATGGTGTCCCTTGACAGCACATTGAAAGCATGCCTTTGGGAGATGGGTTCCCCGTTTCTTCCTTGTAAAACTCGGAGTGGGCTCCTCATAGCCAAGGCCCACTCCCTCAAAATGTGGTTGAAGGACTCTCCTTTCTGCCTGGACCTTGAGTTAAAAAATGCGCCATCTCTCCCAGAATCAAACTCAATGCAACTAATAGAAGGATGCTTCATAAGGCGTGGTCTTGTTCCTGCATTTAAGGAGATAAATGAGAAGCTTGGATTTGTGAGACCGAAGAAATTTGCGAAGTTTGCTTTACTATCAGATGACAGAAGAGAAAAAGCCATTCAAGTGTTTATAGAGGGTGGGAAGGAAAAGAAGGAAAAGATGAAGAAGAGGGGCGAGCTTGGTAGGAAAAGGAAAGTCAAGGTCATGCTCAGAAAGATAAAATTTACTCGGCAAGCCATGCTGTCAAACAGGGGGAGATTAGATTAGACCATAAAAAATGGAATAGAATCACCATATGGAAAGATGTTTTGGTTGTGTTGGAATTTAATAAGCTATGCACCTTTCAGAATTCTTGTGCTTTCAAGTCAAGATGAAGTAATATCGTGGTGTATTATACTTATTGGATGATTCCATAAATTAGCAAGAAAATCTGCAGGAGTTCCAACTCACAAGACACTGATAGATATATCCTGCATCATTCCTGGCTTATGAGCTCACATGTGGGTATCTCATTCCGTACAACTCATCACAAAACAATAACATCTAATGTAAGAATCTCTTCACAGTGATGCATTATCTTACACATAATATTTCTCTTTATATATATATATATATATATTCTTCTTTTTCTTGATTGCTGTCACCTTCTTTTCCTCATTGCATGCAAGATTAATCATAACACATTACAATGACGCAGTCCCTTGCATTTGTAGAATTTTTGTAAGATTTTTGTTAGTATACGAAGCATTACTTGTAGAACATACAAGACCCGTTGCCTTTTCATCCAATTTGGCTTTATATTACTTCAAGCAGTATTCTTGTTCACTCCTGATCGTGTCATATTCTTTGTGGAAGCAAAGGACAGTTTTGCATCTTTTCATTGACCAAAGACGGGTGTTTCAAAGGCTGCCATCACATCTTAATTGCAAACAATATGGTTTATGGGTATTTCTGATGCTCAACCTCATTTTGGCAAAGATCTCCATTGAAGAGGGATATCAAACAAGGCTGGCATTTTTCTAAGAGGATACTAACAAGTTGAGCTGTAGCTCTAGTTCCTCCCAGTTTTATATGGAGAGTAATCCTTCTGTTCTCAATCTATCATATTAAGATGTTTTTAAATATGTGACCGTACACTGTTTTTGCCTCATAATGCTGAGATAATTGTTAATTTACGAGGATAAATATGTTGTGTCAGAATAATTTCTTTTCCCTCTGAATGGGTTTTAAATGTTTCTTCTTAACTAATTCTAAATTATTGTTAGTGGTCATGGAGCTATCTATCTGATTTGTGGCTTGTATACCTGTTGTGCAGGTATGCAATCACTAGATGATCAGCATGAATGATGTTAACAGTTCTGGAGTGGCTCTCCTGTTGATCATACCAGACCATGTGGGCAGAATAGTCTTGTTACGTGGATGAGTTCTCTGTCCTGGTTGTTGCAATATTATCATATCTCTTCTGTTAGCGTTTTTTTTAAATGATTGAGGAGATCAACATAAATTTTATTTTGCCAGGCTACCCCAAGACTGAGAGAAGACATAGTTAAATTATGTATAGATCCCAAGCTGAAGGGAGAATATCCACCTCAAGTTGACTAGGTATGGTGTGTTTTATTTTTTTTATGGTTGTATGTCGACAATCTAATAAGAACACTTAATTACACACGGAGACACCCTGAGCATATGCTCGGGAAGTGGCATATGAATGTTGGAAGCTTTGCAGTGTTAAATGTGCAGTGCGAAGCTGAGTTCCAGTAAAAAATGTGCGATGTTGTAAGGCACTAAAATCACTTCTGAAGGTAGCATCTGCTGCTCTAGAGACCCAAAGCAAAGAACTTAGTTTCTTGCGTGGGAATTGCTGCAACTTGTCATTGCATGCAGATTTCCTGATCACTCTATATATTCTTTAATTGTTCATATAATGAGTTCGGACATATAGGTTTGGATTGTACCATAACCTATTAGTGCCCCTGATGTTTTATTGACATTTTTGCTTGCTAGTAGTTGCACCAGACTGCTGATTTTTCGAAGTGATTAATTGACCATGGAATTGGTGGTGCAGTACATAACTGGATATATTGCTCTAGTTTTCTAAGGATCGTTTTTTGCTCGTTAACAAGTGGTGTTTATTATTTACTAAAACTGTGTCAAAGGTTCTTTTAGGCACTTGGACTAGACCTATTCATGCGCAGCAGGAGGATTGTTTTGAGCTGAATCAATTGCTTTCTGCATTCTTTCCTCCTAGTGTTGACGACATGAGAGTGGTCTGAGCTGAATGTATTGTTTTTTACGGTGGACAAGA
>Ga0325402_1000844_pt1 | contig 23398 bp, 19 predicted proteins | sample PopdelMetagenome_22_FD_207212 | JGI IMG/M metagenome (GOLD analysis project Ga0325402, IMG submission 207212) | Populus deltoides microbial communities from Bellville, Georgia, United States - Xylem-PdKOR-R3 | ecosystem: Host-associated > Plants > Phyllosphere > Stem > Wood/Secondary xylem...
TATATATATATATATATATATATATATATATATATATATATATATATATATATCATACCTTCTCAAGCTTGAGGGGAAATGGTGGAACGGACCCATCTCTTAGAAAAAACGCTTGATAGCAATGGTCTTACGTCAACCTTTTATTCATGTTTTTCCACAAAAGACTTTGACTTTGACTTGGGGTCAACTTGTCGGTTAATTACTTTTATGCAATTCAATTTTATTTTTACAATGTTAGTAAAATCACTTTAATTATTCTTTCAATCTTCCCGTGTGATTCACTGCCTTCTTGGTGATTCTAAAGTCGCATATTTAATCTTTAGTACATTATACAACTAAATGCTATCAAGAGGAATTCTTTATTTATTTGGGAGGCCAGCAAAGTAAAAAAGGAGTGGTAGCTCATCATTTCCAAGAAAATTCTATCAAGAAACGAAGATAGTTTTTTAAAAGATATATATTTTTTTAAAAATTAATATATTTTTATATTTTTAAATTATTTTGATATACTAATATCAAAAATAATTTTTAAAAAATAAAAAAAATATTATTTTAATATATTTTAAAATAAAAAACACTATAAAAATTAACCGATATTATACTCACAAACCTCTCATGATTGTGAGAAAATCAAGGCACAGTCACAGACATATCTAGAGAAGATACAGAGTTGAGTTGTAATTTGTTAATTCACTTTAAAAATATACAGAGCCCCTAAATTATGGCAAAAACAAATGTTTTAGAGAAGGTGGTGCTCAAGGGTTTTAAGAAAGTTTTCTCTGGAAAACAAAAGTCCATAAACAACTTTTCCAAGAAGCTCAAATTCTTAATTAATTAATTATAGATTAAATTAACTTTCACACAGTTTAAGTTTTTTTTAATAAAAAAATGTTTAAAATATTTATCTATATAATTTCACAGATCCCATCTTGAGTAAAAAAAATACATGACGGCAAAGTACTTATAAAATACTTATTTCATGTACTCTTGCAATAGGAGGATTGCCACCATTTATAGTGATATTTAATTTTTCAACTTCTCTCAACTTCTCTTGTTCTCGTAGGGCCAGCCCTCCTCTCTTTTTTTTTTTTTTTATATTTTTCTTAACTTAATTCTTTTTTAATTTAATGTTCCAAGTCTTTTTAATCTTAAAAGTTTCAAACCTCTCTTTTATTTTTTCTTGTTTTTCTCTTGATGTCTAACTTCTCTTGTTTTTTCTCTTTTCCCTTTCTTTCTCTTTTATGGCCGGGCACTACCATTGTTAATAACTTATGAATTGTAACAATTTAATTAATTCCATTCATGTTTCTCAATAGTAAATTTTCATGTTTTTGGCATAAAATTCCTAAGTACCGACACAGGTTACACCATCTTTTTACTCGAGTTATTTTAATTTTTATTAATTTACATCCTGATAAATTTATTTCATCGTAATCCATTTCCATCAAGTCTTAATTCATGTTTCTATATTTTCTATTTTTCAGCTATTTTCAAAATTTTATTATTTTTATTTTTATTCATTTATTTCCATTAAGGTAAATCATTCAAGATTGCTACTTATCTTAACATTTATTTCAGTGTCCTATAAAATTTTGTTTTATCCAAGGCTTACAATAATAACCCTAAATAAAAATAAATTATGAATCTTAATTTTCAATAAATCTATTGTTGAATTATGAAATTGAAAAAAAAATCAATTTAAAAAAACACAAAAAATAACCTTTCAAAACAAAATTATGAATTTGAATAAAATTATGAAAATACCATCGGCAATCTCACAAAGTCTTTTTAAACTCTAATTACCCTAAAATTTTAACTTATGATATAAATAAATATTAGGACATTTCTCATAAAATTTTCGTTTAATCCAACAATCGGATTAAGAGATATGATTAATATCGTAAAACTAGACTATATTTTTTTTTATAGAAGGAAAACAAAATATTATTCGGTTATAATAGAATGGCTGGAAAAGAACCAAAATATTCTGGCCAGAATTTAGGTGAAATTCATGGAATGAGATAAGTTTCTAAACCAAATGAAATATCTTCAAATTTATTCCTTTTTTAAATTGAAATATAATATACCTGCCATTCTAGATGTGACATAATGAAATTAAAACCATAGCTTTTAGAGTCCCAAGTGTACAGCCCCATCTCGTGGGAAAAATTGCATGATGATAATGGTATCACCAACCCATCTCGTGGTGGATAATTTGTTGCAATGTCCTGATCTCCATCAAAATCCTTTTTGTTTTGAAAAGGATTATATAAACAAAAAGGATTATATATACACACTAACACACACACAATGATCACTTAATATCTTTATATTAGTTTTCAAGTTTTGAGATATAAGTTCATAGCTCTTAAAGACAAGAAATATACCACAAGATTATTTAAAACTATTTTATATTTCATTAAAATAAATAAATAAATTACTTATATTTTTTTCTTAAGAGAATAAAATGATTTCATGTGTTAATAACATCATTAACATCTACTTTATACTAAAACATTTCACTTTAATATTTTCTATTTTCCATCTTTCAATTCATTCAGGATTCAAAATACGCTGTTCAGGAATATTGATGAAAAAATAAATATAACCAGAAAACAAATACAGTAAGGCATTCCCAATTAAACCAAAGTATTTCCACGAACCCATCTCGTGGAAAAAATACATGACGTCTCACAGCCTCTCCTCGAGAAAAAATGCATGATGGCAAAGGTCTCAGGGACCAATGTGCAGATGGAAGTGTTCTCATGGACCCATCTCGTAGAAAAAGTGCTTGATAGGACCATCCCACTGGCCTTTATCATGGGTAAAAATACGGATGACAATATATAGTCTTATAGACCCATCTCACTCTTATTGATTGTGTTACAAAAAATAGACTCTTTAGAAAGAAAAAAGAGAAGACTTGTTGTCTTGACGGAGTTTCATGAATCCTTTCCATTAGATATTGAATAATATATATATTCTTTTTAGAGAAGTAACTCATTAGATAATCAATAAAGTTTCTTTTTTGTTCATTTACCACTGGTTTACATTTCAATCAAAAACTAAATTTACTTTTACTACTATTTTAATTTTTAAAAAATATTTTTATATTGTTTAATGCATTAATTTCAAGAAATAAATTCCTTTTATCCTAAAATCTGGACTTGAAAAACCAAATGTATTTTATAGTTGGGGAGAAAACTAGAGGAATTGATTAGTCTTCTCATTGTAATATAAATGGTATATCTTTGACTCGATTGAAAAAAAATATATTTAATATTGAAATGTAATAAAAACAAATCAAGAATACCTTTCTAAACATAAAAACAAAAGTGTCTCTGACTTATATATATATATATTTGAAGTTTTTGTAAATAATACTATAGCCACACAATCCATAGGGATAAGATTTATAATTATTCCGAGTTTATTATTATTGATAATTTATGCATTTAATTATATTTATGATAGTGATGACACCATGTAAGTAGGCTCTTAAATGATTATAAATTATGACGAGAGAGGTACAATTATTAAAGTAAAAAAAATCTTATGCAGAATCACAAGGAGTACTGCAACAATGTTAAAGTACTGCAACTCTTTATTTTATAAATTGGATAGTTAGTAACCAAAATATAATTAAATGCAAATAGACTAAGTGCTAAACAATAAAATAAAATAATATTCAAATCCAATAATGTTCCAAAAATAAATGAAATAAAGAAAACATCTCAAAGTCATGGAAATGGCCAGAGTGTAGTATAAATAGGACCTCTATGGTTGCCCAAAGGCACATAACAAAAAACAATATTCTACGTAGTAGTTCATAGAATTATCTAAGATGATGATGAAAAGAATGGGGGCTTTGATGCTGCTAGCATTATTGACTTTGGTTGGCCAATGGTATGGTCGTTGTTATGGGTGTTTGGAGGAAGAGAGGATTGGTCTCTTGGAGATCCAATCTATGATCGACCCATATGGCGTTTCCTTGCGAGATTGGGTGGACGGTAGTAATTGTTGTGAGTGGGATGGGATTGAGTGTGATAACACTACAAGGCGAGTGATCCAACTCTATCTTGGTGGAGCAAGGGATCAGAGCTTGGGCGATTGGGTTCTCAACGCATCTTTGTTTCAGCCTTTTAGAGAATTGCAAAGTCTTGATTTGGGAGGTTCTGGATTGGTTGGTTGCTTGGAGAATGAAGGTTAGTTCAATGTTTGTGCACTTAATTATAATCATAAAATAAATGAAGGTTGGTTGGTGTTTAATGTCAATTATCTTGCTTTGATGATTCTCTTCCAGGCTTCGAAGTCCTATCATCAAAACTGAGGAAACTTGCCCTATGGACTAACCGATTTAATAACGATAAAAGCATGTTGTCATGTTTCAATGGTAACCTTTCCACTCTCGAGTCTTTGGATCTATCAGACAATGGGTTGACAGCTGGATCAGGAGGTAGCTTCTATGGTAACCTTTTAATTATTTAGCCTCGAAACCTTTTCTTTTCTCCTTCTCATATCATTTTTTTCTACGCATTTAATTATTTCCTTCCAATATGCTATTGAGGAACATCATGCAGGTCTCAAGGTCTTTTCATCAAGGTTGAAAAAGCTGGAGAACCTTCATCTAAGGTTTAATCAATTCAACGATAACATTTTTTCATCTCTAACTGGATTTTCATCTCTCAAGTCTTTGGATCTGTCGTACAATGATATGTTGACAGGATCAGGTATAATACACAGTTTCTACCTACCTAAATGCTTCACATGACACTCTCTTAATTATATTGTTTCTTTATCAACAAAAATGAGGACTTTATATCTACGTAAAGAGGCACTTGGAATTCGGTCCAAGAGGCATATATTTTATTCTTATTTTGGCCCTTTTATGCCAAAAGTGTTGTAATATTTAGATTAAATTAGCAATCAGAAGTTCACCTCAAAACTCTCCTTTAAATATATATTTTATATTTATCTTTTTAAACAAATATATTTTTATATATGTTTTTTCTGTCTTGAGATTCTTTAATGCCATGGATAAAATTGGGAAAGTACTATAGATAGAGGAATAAATTATAATTACTAAATTAGTGACAACTAAGCATCTTACTAACTAAATAGATAGAGGAATTAAGTTACCAACGGATTTCAACTTGCCATGGATTATGACTTACTCTTAGAAACATTAACTCTCTTGCAGGTTTTGAGATCATATCATCGCATTTGGGAAAACTCGAGAACCTGGACCTGAGCTATAATTATATATTCAGCGACAACATTTTATCACATCTGCGTGGACTTTCTTCTCTCAAGGCTTTAAATTTATCAGGCAATATGTTGCGAGGATCGATGACTATCAATGGTAAAGTTGTGAATATCTCTTGGCATCTTCTATTATCTACTTCATTTCTTAACAATACCTTTTGAAATCTCAGCATGCTTCATTTCTTCATTTCTTTATGATAGGTTTAAAAACTCGATCAAGATCACACTTAGTTTCACCACTTACTTGATTGCCTGTTTTCAATTCTACACATCATAGGTTTAAGGAAGCTGGACTTCCTGCAGTCATTGCCATCCCTGAAGACCCTATCTCTCAAGGATACTGATTTAAGTCAAGGTTAATCATAGTTTAGTTTCTTAAAATCTTAATTAATAATATTGAATGGCATGGCTATTCTGTACCACCACTATTTTCATCATATCTCTTCTTCTTTCTTTTTCACAGGGACTTTCTTCAATTCTAGCACCCTTGAAGAATTGCATCTAGATCGTACTTCTCTCCCAATAAACTTTCTCCAGAACATTGGAGCATTGCCTGCTCTTCAAGTCTTGTCTGTTGGTGAATGTGACCTCCATGGCACCCTACCCGCTCAAGGTAAATTAACAACTCTCCATCCGTCTATAATTACATCATCAATAAAAGATTCTTTCAACACTATTTTGACTGTTTCGAGATAAATTATACAGGTTGGTGTGAATTGAAGAATCTGAAGCAGTTAGATGTCTCTACAAATAATTTAGAAGGTTCACTCCCAGATTGTTTGGGAAACTTGTCATCTCTACAACTATTAGATGTTTCTGAAAACCAATTTACTGGAAATTTTACGTCTGGTCCCCTTACCAACCTCATATCCCTTGAATTCCTCTTACTATCAAATAACCTCTTTGAAGTTCCCACTTCAATGAAGCCTTTTTTGAACCACTCAAGCCTCAAGTTCTTCTCTAGTGAGAACAACAGACTAGTAACAGAACCTCCTACCTTTGATAATTTGATTCCAAAGTTCCAACTAGTCTTTTTCCGCTTGTCAAGTAGTCCAACATCGGAAGCACTCAATGTAATTCCTGACTTCCTCTATTACCAATTCGACTTAAAAGCCCTTGATCTCTCCCACAACAACATCACCGGAATGTTTCCATCGTTGTTGCTTAAGAACAATACACGATTGGAGCAACTATATCTGAGCGCCAACTTCTTTGTTGGTACTTTACAGTTGCAAGATCACCCATATTTGAATATGGTCGCATTAGATATTTCCAACAACAACATGAACGGTCAAATTCCAAAAGATATTTGTTTGATCTTTCCAAATCTAGAAATCTTAAGGATGGCTAAGAATGGATTCACAGGTTGTATTCCTTCTTGTTTAGGAAATATTAGCTCTCTTTCTTTTTTAGATTTATCCAACAATCAATTGTCTACAGTACAACTAGAACAGCTAACAACAATACAGTTTCTCGAGCTGTCAAACAACAATTTGGGTGGGCAAATACCGATCTCGGTGTTCAATTCTTCTACCTCACAATTTCTCTACCTAAATGGTAACAACTTTTGGGGTCAGATATCAGATTTTCCATTATATGGGTGGAAAGAATGGTATATATTGGATTTGAGTAACAATCAATTTTCAGGCATGCTTCCAAGGTGGTCCGTCAATTTTACGAGCCTTGTAACTCTTGATTTGTCCAAAAACCATTTTAAGGGTTCGATCCCAAAAGACTTTTGTAAGCTTGGCTGGCTTAAATATTTGGACCTTTCTGAGAACAACTTGTCTGGATATATACCATCTTGTTTTAGTCCACCATCTCTAATCCATGTGCATCTATCCAAAAATAGATTGAGCGGTCCATTAACATATGGATTTTTAAACAGCTCTTACCTGGTTACGATGGATCTTAGAGACAACAGCTTCACCGGCTCTATTCCAAATTGGATTGGCAATCATTCATCATTGAGTGTTCTTCTTCTGAGGGCTAATCACTTTGATGGTGAGCTCCCTGTTCAGTTATGTTTGTTAGAACAATTAAGCATTTTGGATGTTTCACAGAACCAGCTCTCTGGTCCACTACCCTCCTGTTTGGGCAATCTTATTTTAAAGGAAAGTTCCCAGAAAGCAATAATGGATCTCGGAGATGGTATTACGTCCGTGGAAAATGCTTATTATGAAATAATGGGTCCACCACTAGTTGATAGTGTGAAATTATTGGGAAAGGAATTTTGGCTCAACTTAACAGAAGTGATAGAATTTAGAACTAAAAATATGTATTATGATTACAAGGGGAATATTCTCAGCTACATGTCTGGAATTGATCTCTCCAATAACAACTTCGGAGGAGCAATCCCACAAGAATTTGGAAACTTAAGTGAGATAAGGTCATTAAACTTATCACACAACAATCTCACTGGATCTATTCCTGCAACATTCTCAAATCTAAAGCAGATTGAGAGTTTGGATGTTTCTTACAACAACTTGAATGGTGCCATCCCTCCACAACTTACTGGAATTATCACACTGGAAGTTTTTAGTGTGGCGCACAATAACTTGTCAGGTAGGACACCTGAGAGAAAATATCAGTTTGGGACCTTTGATGAAAGCTGTTACGAAGGAAATCCTTTCTTGTGTGGACCTCCATTGCGAAACAATTGTAGTGAGGAAGCTGTGTCGTCGCTGCCAGTGCTTAATGATGAACAAGGAGATGATGGTTTCATAGACATGGAGTTTTTCTACATCAGTTTCGGTGTATGTTACACAGTTGTGGTGATGACGATTGCAGCAGTTCTCTACATCAATCCATATTGGCGACGCAGGTGGTTGTACTTCATTGAAGACTGCATAGATACTTGCTACTATTTTATGGTGGCTAGTTTTCACAAGTTTTCCAACTTCTGAAGGTGAATTTGTTACTGGGTAGACGGTCGTTCCTAGTTTGTGATGATTATTTGTCTAGTTATTGGGTGCTTAATTTGTAGTGTACTGTCTCTACATCAAATATATAAGCTGGACTTCTCATTCCTGAACCATTACGAAGGGAACTGATTTGGATTGGTCATTGTCTCGGGTTTGATTACTCTTTCAACTCTCAAGACTTGTCTGAAAATAAATTGCCAAAACCACTACTAAGTAGAAACAAAATATTCTATGCATGAGTAACAACACTTACTTCTGCCTTTGTTTCAAGGGCGACCCCACCTCAGTTATTCAATCAAAGCATTGAAATCGGAGCAAGAAGATCCACCTTCTTCAATAGCCTTCCATTCTTGGCAGTTATTAAATCAAAGCACTGAAAGATTCTTTGCTCTGCTCCACATTTCCTCTGCTTCTTCACCCATCATAATTTGAGTGATTGCCTTCTCTACAGCTTCACTTTTAACATGATCTCCATGCACTCTAAGCCATTCCTTAACTCCAACACCAACTCCAGTTTTTAAAACATCAGTCACCAATTTTTCATTATAGAATTGCTCAGCAAATATTGGCCTTATGCCTTCAAGAGTTGAGTTCCATCCTCGATGAGTCACAAATGCACCTATTGCTTCATGATCAAGAATCAAAACTTGGAGTGCCCTTCCTCTGATAATTAGCCCTTTGCCTTCCATTCTTTCCTCAAATCCTTCAGGTAAACAATCTTCCTTGTCTTCTTGACTCTTTTTGTTTCTTCTAACTACCCAGATAAACTGATGCCTAGAAGATTCGAGACCTCCTGCAATCTCCTTAAACTGAGAGGCAGTGAAGTTTGCCATGCTTCCAAAGCAAATATGAACAACTAAATTTGGTTTCTTTGAGTCAAGCCACTTCAAACACTCATGTTGAGAGCGATTGAGGCTTTTTTTCCTCTTCCTGATTTATCTTCAATGTCTCTATTGTATAGTGAAACCGGGCCTACGTTAATTCACACCCTCTTTAATTGACCCAACAAGACCCATATCCTAACCATACAGATTCCTCTTCTACAGATTCATGGATTTCTTTACGCAAAGCAGAGGAATGATTTTCTGGGAAAAGAGTGTCTTGGGAACTTACAGTAGATTTCGTTGGAACTCGTCTCAGGACAGTAACATAGCTTCTTGAATCTACGTAAAGAGGCACTTGGAATGAGGTCCAAGAGGCATATATTTTATTCTTATTTTGGCCCTTTTATGCCAAAAGTGTTGTAATATTTAGATTAAATTAGTAATCAGAAGTTCACTTCAAAACTCTCCTATAAATATATATTTTATATTTATCTTTTTAAATAAATATATTTTTATATATGTTTTTTCAACACAACTCTTAAGTTTTTTTTTTTAAATGCATTTGAGTTTGAATGGGTTTTGAATAACATAATAAGAAGCTCTCTCCTAGAATATTATAATTAAGAAAATTGTAATTATTAAAACTTGTAATTACAAATCACTAGACAGCCAACGAGAAATTGCCAATTATTAAAATTATAATTACAAATCACTAGAGGCAGTTAGGAACAAATTATAATTACTAAATTAGTGACATCTAAGCATCTTACTAATTAAAATTATAATTATAATCACTAGAGGAATTAAGTTACGAATGGATTTGAACTTACATGGATTAATATTCATGTAGTTTTTAAGACTATCATAACTAATTAATTAGTTTTGCAAAATTAGGCAATATCTTGTTTTGTAAGTCTATCCATAACTTAGCTTCCATCTTTAACGACTTTATATCCATAAACGTTTTTTCTTTCCAATAAGATCAAAATTAGAATGATATTTAAAAATTGTTCCTTAATCTTTGAAGTGCACACAACCTATTTTATAATTAAATATGCGTTCATGCATCATTCTTTTTATGTATAATTTGAGAATCAATTCTAATTATCTTTAGTTTCTATATATATATTATGCATATCGTGAGCTCATAATTATGACTTACTCTTATAAACAACTCTCTTGCAGGTTTTGAGATCATATCATCACATTTAGGGAAACTCGAGAACCTGGACCTGAGCCATAATATATTCAACGACAACATTTTATCACATTTGCATGGACTTTCTTCTCTCAAGTCTTTAAATTTATCAGGCAATATGTTGCTAAGATCGACGACTGTCAATGGTAAAGTTGTGAATATCTCTTGCATCTTCTGTTATTTACTTCATTTTTAAATTTATCAGGTAATATGTTGCTATTATTTACTTCATTTTTTAACAATACCTTTTGAAATCTCAATATTCAATATCAGTTCTTTATCACTTAATTTCACTACTTACTTGATTGCCTGTTTTCAATTCTACACATCATAGGTTTAAGGAAGCTGGACTTCCTGCAGTCATTGTCATCCCTAAAGACCCTTTCTCTCAAGGATACTAATTTAAATCATAGTTTAGTTTCTTAAAATCTTAATTAATAATATTGAATGGAATATGGCTATTCTGTACCTCCATTATTTTCATCATATCTCTTCTTCTTTCTTTTTCACAGGGACTTTCTTCAATTCGACCACCCTTAAAGAATTGCATCTAGATAATACTTCTCTCCCAATAAACTTTCTCCAGAACATTGGAGCATTGCCTGCTCTTAAAGTTTTATCTGTTGCTAAATGTGACCTCCATGGCACCCTACCCGCTCAAGGTAAATTAACAACTCTTCATCCGCCTATAATAACATCATCAACAAAAGATTCTTTCAACACTGTTTTGACTATTTCGAGATAAATTGTATAGGTTGGTGTGAATTGAAGAATATGAAGCAGTTAGATCTCTCTGGAAATAATTTAGGAGGTTCACTCCCAGATTGTTTGGGGAACTTGTCATCTCTACAACTATTAGATGTTTCTGAAAACCAGTTTACTGGAAATATTACCTCTGGTCCTCTTACCAACCTCGTATCCCTTGAATTCCTCTCACTATCAAATAACCTCTTTGAAGTTCCCATTTCAATGAAGCCTTTTATGAACCACTCAAGCCTCAAGTTCTTCTCCAGTGATAATTTGATTCCAAAGTTCCAACTAGTCTTTTTCCGCTTGTCAAGTAGTCCAACAACAGAAGCAGTCAACGTAGAAATTCCTTACTTCCTTTATTATTAATACGACTTAAGAGTCCTTGATCTCTCCCACAACAACATCACCGCAATGTTTCCATCGTGGTTGCTTAAAAATAATACACAATTGGAGCAACTATATCTGAGCGAGAACTCCTTTGTTGGTACTCTGTAGTTGCAAGATTACCCATTTCCGAATATGACCGTATTAGATATATCCAACAACAACATGAACGGTCAAATTCCAAAAGATATTTGTTTGATCTTTCCAAATCTAGATACCTTAAGGATGGCTAAGAATGGATTCACAGGTTGTATTCCTTCTTGTTTAGGAAATATTAGCTCTTTGGGAGTTTTAGATTTATCCAACAATCAATTGTCCAAAGTAAAACTAGAACAACTAACAACAATAGTGTTTCTCAAGCTGTCAAACAACAATTTGGGTGGGCAAATATCAACCTCGTTGTTCAATTCTTCTACCTTGGAATTTCTCTACCTAAGTGGTAACAACTTTTGGGGTCAGATATCAGATTTTCCATTATATAGGTGGAAAATATGGGTTGTATTGGATTTGAGTCACAATCAATTTTCAGGCATGCTTCCAAGGTGGTTCGTCAATTTTACGCAACTTGGCGCAATTGATTTGTCCAAAAACCATTTTAAAGGTCCGATCCCAAGAGACTTTTATAAGCTTGACCGGCTTGAATATTTAAACCTTTCTAAGAACAACTTGTCTGGATATATACCATCTTGTTTGAATCCACCATTTCTTACCCATGTGCATCTATCCAAAAATAGATTGAGCGGTCCATTAACATATGGATTTTATAACAGCTCTTCCTTGGTTACGATGGATCTTCGAGAAAATAGCTTCACCGGCCCCATTCCAAATTGGATTGGAAATCTTTCATCATTGAGTGTTCTTCTTCTGAGGGCTAATCACTTTGATGGTGAGCTCCCTATTCAGTTATGCTTGTTAGAACAATTAAGAATTTTGGATGTTTCACAAAACCAGCTCTCTGATCCACTACCCTCCTGTTTGGGCAATCTTATTTTCAAGGAAAGTTCCTAAAAAGCAATAGTGGATTTCGGAGGTGGTTTTCTATCAACGTCCATGGAAAATGCTTATTATGAAACAATGGGTCCACCACTAGTGGATAGTGTGAAATTATTGGGAAAGGATTTTCAGGTTAACTTAACAGAAGAAATGATAGAATTTAGAACTAAACATATGTATTATGGTTACAAGGGAAATATTCTCAGCTACATGTCTGGTATTGATCTCTCCAATAACAACTTCATAGGAGCAATCCCACCAGAATTTGGAAACTTAAGTAAGATACTGTCATTAAACTTATCACACAAGAATCTCACTGGATCTATCCCTCCAACATTCTCAAACCTAAAGCATATTGAGAGTTTGGATCTTTCTTACAACAACTTGAATGGTGTCATCCCTCCACAACTTACTGAAGTTACCACACTGGAAGTTTTTAGTGTGGCGCACAATAACTTGTCAGGTAGGACACCCGAGAGAAAATATCAGTTTGGGACCTTCGATGAAAGCTGTTACGAAGAAAATCCTTTCTTGTGTGGACCTCCATTGCAAAAAAATTGTAGTGAAGAAGCAGTGTCGTCCCAACCAGTGCCTAATGATGAACAAGGAGATGATGGTTTCATAGACATGGAGTTTTTCTACATCAGTTTCGGTGTATGTTACACAGTTGTGGTGATGACGATTGTAGCAGTTCTCTACATCAATCCATATTGGCGACGCAGGTGGTTGTACTTCATCGAAGACTGCATAGATACTTGCTACTATTTTGTGGTGGCTAGTTTTTGAAAGTTCTCTAACTTCAGAAGGTGAATTTGTCACTGGGGAGACGGTCGTTCCTAGTTTCTGATGCTTGTTTGTCTAGCTATCGGTAATTTGTAATGTACTGTCTTTAAGCTCAGCCTTTCTATTTGATTAGTTATTTGGGCTAAATATATAAGCTGGACTTCTCATTCCTGAATCATTAGGAAGGAAACTGATTTGGATTGGTCATTGACTCGGGTGTGATTACTCTTTCAACTCTCAAGACTTGTCTGAAAATAAATTGCCAAAACCACTACTAAAGTATAAACAAAATATTCTATGCCTTTGTTTCAAGGGCGACCCCACCTCAGTTATTCAATCAAAGCATTGAAATCGGAGCAAAAAGATCCACCTTCTTCAACAGCCTTCCTGGCCGTTTCTTTGCTCTGCTACTCATTTCCTCTGCTTCTTCACCCATCATAATTTGAGTGATTGCCTTCTCTACAGCTTCACTTTTAACATGATCTCCATGCACTCTAAGCCATTCCTTAACTTCAGTTTTTAAAACATCAGTCACCAACTTTTCATTATAGAATTGCTCAGCAAATATTGGTCTCCTAAGCACAAAAAAAAATAAAATTGTCCTTATCAAACATGCAGCTGTGACTTGAGACATTCAGAATTTCAACCCCATTTTCTATAAAATTCAACAATACTGGATAAGGTCATGATTCAATGGAATAATCCCCACTTATTTTTTTGAGACCTTTTTCCATTGAAATCTTGCAAGACTATGGCATACATGAACTCCATCTAATGAACAGTAAATCAAAGAAATTACGTTCTGATAGATCTCCTCTTGCCAATCAGCGCCTTTTGCATGTCCAGTCTGTGCTGTAGAATCTAGGGATGCTACAAAAATTTCAATGCAGACAACAAAATGTTAGCATTCATGTATTTTTGTGTGTTTTCCATATACAGACATAAAATATATAGGCAGGGAATTAATGACACTTTTAATGAGACATAGACGACTAGCCATGCTTAGTAATCTCCCTTTCCACATATGAAGCCTTTTACGAAACTTCTCTATCACTAGCTTCCATGTAGAGATACGAGATGGATTGGCTCCTAGTGGCATGCCAAGATATTTGCTTGGGAAGGAGTCTGATCTGCAGAAAATAGATGTAGCCAAGCGCAAGCACAAGTGATCGTCGACATTGATACCAATAATGGAGCTTTTATGGAAGTTTATATGAAGGCCTGAAGTCAGAGCAAACCATCTTAAAATTCTTTTGACTTGAACTAACTGATCAATATCTGCCGAGATGAATATTAACATGTTATCTGCATATTGTAGATGGCTGACAAAAATTCCTGATGCAAATTGCAGCCCTTTGATAATATTCCCACTAGATGCCCTTTGAAAGAGGACCGAGAGGCCCTCAGCAGCTATGTCAAACAGAAAAGGGGAAATCGGGTCTCCTTGACGCAGTCCTCGCCGAACAGAGAATTCTTTTGAAGGAGATCCATTGATGAGGACCAAGAGTTTTGATGAAGAAAGACATTCATAAATCATGGTTCTCCATTTTCTGCCAAACCCCATATAACCCATGATATCATCTAGGTAATCCCAGGAGACTGAGTCGAAGGCTTTATGGAAATCAATCTTGAAAATCAGACCTGCCGCTTTTCGCTTTTTTAGATCACTCACCAGCTCATTTGCAATCATAAAGCCATCTATAATGTTGCGGTCTGCTATAAACGCTGATTGGTTAATGCTAATGATATCTTGCATAACAGTTTTCAGTCTGGATTCAAGGATTTTGGCAATGATCTTGTAGATACCATGAATCATGCTGATGGGCCGAAAATCTTTAAACTCTATGGGTTCTACTGTCTTGGAGAGGAGAGTTATGTAGGTTGTATTGATTCCTTTGGGTAGCTTTCCTGTTCTGAAGAAGCTTAAGACTATATTGAGAATGTCTTGAGCAATAAAATCCCATGCTAATCTGTAGCATTTGAAGTTGAAACCATCTGGTCCAGGACATTTTGACCCATCACAACCCTATACACTGCGCTTCACTTCTTCCATTGTGATTACCTGCTCCAGCCATTCAGAGGATTCTTTAGAGAGGCATTTGAAACCCAAAGGATTTAACTGGGGCTTTTTTTCAGAGGGGGAGTCATACAGCTCAGAGAAATAATCCACAGCAGCCTGCTTAATACCCTGCTGAGAATCAAAAGTGTTGCCATTATGGTGGATTTTAAGGATAGATGATTTAGCCTTCCTGAAATTGGCAATCAAATGAAAAAACTTGTTATTTCTGTCACCCAATTTGCACCACATCTGTCTTGATTTCTGCCTCCAAATAGATTCAATGTGATTGTTGTGAACCCAGCGGTCTTTCAATAAAAAGTCTAGATGCTCCTGCTCTTGGTCGGTTATACCTTCTTCTTCACATTTTCCCTCTAGTATGTTGATAGCTGAAAGGGTTCGTTGAAGGGCAACTTCTTGATTTCCAAATTCAAGCTTATTCCATTGCCTCAATCTGACTGCAATATGATTGAGCTTTTTGAGAAATTTAAAACAGCCAGGGTGAAGGGAGTATGCATCATTCCAGAAGTTTTCAATAATGTGCTTGAAATTTGGGTACTGAGTCCAACAGTCCAAGAAACAAAAAGGACGCCATCCATGGTCCTGCAAGAAGCTAGATAGAATTAAAGGGCAATGATCTGAGAACTCTCTTGGAAGTCGTCGAAAAGATAAACTGGGGAAGTGAAAATGGTAGGATGAGTTTGCGAACATACGATCCAGTTTGCTCTTGGACCTTCCTCTGAACCAAGTAAAATAACATTCTGCTAAAGGGTATTTAGTGAGCTCACAAGACTGCAGAAATCTACTAAAAGAATTTGAGCCTGCAGGATGACAGATTCCACTGTTTCTGTCTTTCTGAGAGAATGTTTCATTAAAATCTCCTGCTATTATCCAGGGAACTTCAAAAGCGTGCTTAAGAAGAATGAGATCATCCCAAAGTTTTTGTCTGTCCTGATAGTTACAAGGAGCATAGATGCCAATAGCAAAGCAATGAAATTCACTATGAACATGTTTACCATATAAACCGATCCAACCATGACCATATTCAATATTAGAGACTTCAAAGTTAGTGTTTTTCCACATAGCAAGCAGACCTCCTTTTGATCCCTGAGCATCATTACTAAACCAACTCACATGATTTTCATTCCAAATACGAGATACAAAGCCAGTGGAACAATTAGCTAGCTTAGTTTCCAACAGGAAACATATATCAATCTTATATTCTGTTATTAATTTCGTGATTCTTCTTCGTTTCCTCATCATGCCCAAGCCACAGGAATTCCAAGAAAGAATATTCATGACAGAATTAAAAGATCTATCTACAGGGACAGGGATGAAAACTTACTATTCATTGTTGTTTCTGCCAATCTTCCCTCTCCTTTTCTAGCTGCCTTATGATAAGCCCAGAAAATTTTTCCAAGAGAGCTGAATTACCAAGACCCAGAGCTTCTCCCAAATGGATCATTTTGTTGACTTCATTGTGAGACGATTCCGCTACAAATTCTTTCAGGTTACGGGTATTATTCACCCTGATGTAAGAGTCTATAGAAGATATGCTTGCTGAAGAGTGGAAGGAGAGGAGACTCCCAGTAGAGAATATTTTCTTTAGCCTTGGTTGTTTGGCTGCTGTGGTCCGGTGTTGGTTGGGTGTAAGAGGCAAGCTTTGAGCTTTGCAGTGGGATTCTAAAGAATTATCACTGCTGACAGGGGTATAAGGTTGTGGCGAGAAAGAGTCTCTTTTGAAGGCCATGCTTTGATGCTCCAGTGGGCTTGCTGAATTCACATCGTATAAGACAAGGCCCCGTTCTGCTTGGAGTTGATTTTGGGAAAGCTTGTTGGTAGAGAAACAGTGGTGGGGAGTCCTAGGAGCCGCTATTTCTGGAAAGAGATCTTCAACAACGATATGTAGCCGTTCTGTGTTGTCAGTGGCATTTATTGTGGCCGCAAAGCTATGATCGTAGACCTCATATGTCCCATATGGGTTGTGCTTCCTTGCCTCCAGCGTGTGTGCCTTGTCATCAGCTCCAAAATTCTTATCAGCAATAGCCAGCCTGCAAATGTTGTCATCTCCTGCCAAGTCAAAAGCCAGATCAGTGTACACTTCATCATCTGAGTCACTGTCAGCATCTTCTCCCTGAAGTAATGAGGTTTGAAATTCTGCCATAGAGTATGAAATTCCTTTTGCCTCTGGATATCTTAAAGGGTTAATCTCATCCAGCTGTATGTGTACTAACTTGGAGTTTAGCACGAGATCTATAGAGTCGTGGATCTCCGGCAAGTGAGTACCTATAACGATTTTCACGCTGTGAAGTTCAGAGATTTTTAGGCTGGTCTTGTCAAAACCTATCACCCGTCCATGGTTCATGAGGAGGTTTGAGATACATCTCAGACTCCAGCCAGAGATAGGCAAATGAGAGATGGAGATCCATGCTAGACGACTCTCTGTCACATCTTCTTCCGTCCACGGGCGAACTTCATCAAAGTAGAGCTTCCAGCATTCCATACCTTTCTGCATGGCTTGTTGCATAGATTTCTCACCATCAAAGCTTATGATCAGGTAGATCTCCTCTTGCCAATCAGCACCATTTGCATGTCCAGTCTCTGCTGTAGATTTTGATGCAGGCACAAAAAAGATTAGAATTATGGAATGTTGTAGGTCTTGGTTTTATTGCTTACTAGGGACAACATTAGCTTTTTAGCTTCCATTGGTTTAGCCATGCATTGCCTCTTTCATTTCTTAACTGATCGTTTTTAACATTCCATGTTAATTTTATTTCATAGATGAAGCTCTCAAATGTACTTGGAATCAACAACTTAGGTTACATGAACATCACCCTTTTTTCTCACACATAAATATAAAAGAACTTTGGCATGCTTAACTTTCTTACTATGGCTTTGTCTAAAATATGATGATTGATCTTTCGTTTAAGAGTTACTTTTCATGCCATTGTTCATTCTTCTCCCTTTCAATTTGCCTTAGCATTTGTTGTTTCCCTTATCTTGCGTTGCTAAATTTCTCTATTCACCTCCTACTTTGAATGATGCTGGAAAGAAAATTTTCCAGAAACTACTTTAAATCTTATGTTCAAAAGACAATGGTTCAACTGTTACTTTTAGCCTGGAGTTCACAAGGAAGCAATGAGAAACTAGATTTGCTTTTCCAACTTCCATTAACAATTTGAGTTGCTTGCACATTGGTTGCTTATGTTTATTGATGATAGCTTTTATTGTCTTTTTTCTTTTCGTTTCTAATTCACAACAATAGATTGGGTCTGATTATCTTGGTCTGGAATTGACATTAAAAAAAGAGAGAAAGAAACTTGCGTTGTCTGCTTTAGATGGCTTGAGCATTGTTCGCTAGAACAACAGATTTGTGTGTAGCCGCACTGTTCACCCTCTCACGTTTTATACTGGACACAATGTTTACTATTTTTTTTATTAGGTTTTGCTATAAATGGGAAAACATGTGAGGTGAACATTATACAACCATACTGTTCATCCCCTCATGTTTTATGTGCTAAGGATACAGAACCAAGTAATTGTTTCTTCTTTGAGAGTGAGGCAGTGCGTAGCAGAACGAGCCTTCCTTCTCTCCTTCTGGTTAATCGTCTTGGAGAGCCTATATTCTTGCCTTGATCAAGACTCATATCTTAGTTATTCAACACATATGAAGAAATTTTCCAAAATCGTTTCTTGACATAACATCTTAGTTATTCAACCGGTTTAGTGGGTTAATCCAGTTGAATTAGATTTATTTTTTAATTGATTTTTTTATTATTATTTAAGATTAGGTTGATTAAGAATTAGGCTTCATGATTTTTACGGATTAACTTGAGTTATTTTGGGTCGTTTTATTGTGTCTTTTTTTTATTGAATTTTTTTCAACAATCAATTGATTGGGATTTATGCTTTAAAATTTGTTGTTATTTGCTTTATTTAACATTATCTTAGTTTTATGATCTAAGTTGCGGGTTTGGCAGGGTAACTTGGGTTGACCCGAGTTATTTTTTCAATTTGCTTTGTATAAGATTATTAGGTCTCATAACCTGGATCACGGATTTGAGAGGTCCTGAGTTAACTTGAGTCATATTTTATGTTATTTTTTCATATATTTTTTCAATTTCATCTTTAAACACTAGGTTGATTGAGAATTATGCTTTGTAATTTGTTTCAACATACTTTTATGAGGTTATCATGGTCTTATGACTCAGCTTATGAATTTCGCATGTTAACATATCATGGGATCATGATAACCTCATATAATATATATCAAACCCAGGATATTTATAATTGATTTAAGCAAGCACACTCTCTCACCAGTAGATAAGTGACGCCCTTTCCAGGCAGCCAACTTGCTATTGATTCTATTAACAATAGTTTTCCACATGAGATGAAGATGCACAAATAGGCAGGCCCAAATACTTAAATGGCATCCCCTCCATCCTACATATTAGATTGCTAGCAGTTGAAGAAATAACAATAGTTATCGTGATTGAGCTCTTGTGGAAATTAACCTTCAGCCTAGAAATCAACTCAAAACATCACATAGTTCTTTTGATGTTTTGAAGAGATGGGAAATCATATGAATTGAAGATGAGTGTATCATCTACAAAGTGAAAGTGACCAAAACAAATACCTTTTATAAGTCCCAAATCACATCTCTTTTTAGCATTCTACTAAGACCCTCAGTTGCTATATTGAAAAGAGATGTTGATAAAGAGTCCCCTCTTCGCAATCCCTTTCCCATAAAGAACTCTTTAGTTGGAGAGCCATTCACAAGAATTGAAAGTTTTGTTGTCGAAATACATTATTGTGTCCATCATCTCCATCGTGAACCAAAACCGACACAAGCCATAACTGTTGAAATACCTGGGCAATAATTGTTGTGAGTGGTCTAGGATCGTGTGCGATACCACTGAAAGGCGAGTGACCCAACTCTCTCTTGGGGGTGCTGGGGGTTGGGGGTTAGGCGAGTGGGTTCTCAACGCATCTTTGTTTCTGCCTTTTAAAGAATTGCAAAGTCTTGATTTGAAGGCTAATGAATTAGTTGGGTGCCTTCGAGAATCAAGGTTGGTTCATATTATTGTGTTATACTAAAATTAAAATTGATGAAATGGCTGTTGTTTAATGCTACTTATTTTGCTTTAATATTTCTCTAGCAGGCTTCGGAGTGTTGAAGCCTTGTATTAAATTTCGCTAGTTCTCCAACTTCATAGGATCTTAGCATGGGAGCACTGAATTTGTTGTGGTTGCTGGTGGGGGAATCAGTGGTTTGCTTCTTGCATTCTCGGCCCAAAATTGTGTTAGTTCGAAACTTGTCGGCAATTTTCTTGAATGTGTCCAGCTAATGGGTGCTTTTTAATGTGTTGACCTCATAGCTTAGCCTTATTGTTGAACGTTTCAATAGAGAAGTGTTGTAACTGGCCCGTTTGTTTGCTGGAAAGTAGTTTTTTTTTTTAAAGTGAATTCCAGGAAAGTAAATTATTTTTCAATGTTTAATAGTGTAATGAAAAATAAGTTGGAAAATACTTTCCAGTGTTTGGTTATGTCATGGAAAATGAGCTGGAAAATAACTTATTAATGTTTTATTTTCTCAAGTTTATTAAAATAATGAGGAACAAATCTTACAAATTAAAAAGTTGAATGAGGATGAAATTGAAAAAAAATATAATTTCATAAATTATCTCAAATAAAATAAATAATAATCAAAATAATAGAAATCAAATCTAAAAAATAAAATAAAAATGAAAGATGAAGAAATTAAAATAATAATAATTAACATTTCATAAATTATTTCAAATAAAATAAGTAACAATCAAAAGAATGAGGACCAAATTTGATAGATAAAAAATTTCAATAAGAAAATGATAAGGGAAAAGCAAATAACAATTATAAAAATGAGGACCAAACTTAATATAAAAATTAAATTTTAAGAGATGAAATTGAAAAATAAATATTCAAAACAAAATGTATATATATATATATATATAGCAATCAAAAGTTTGAGGACCAAATTTGATATAATCAGCAAATAATATGACATTTTTAAATTTTTCACAACTTTCAGAAAGTGTTTTCCACATAAATTTTCAAGGAAAACACTTTCCTGGAAACCAAGCTAAATTTTTCTGACTGGAAAGTGTTTTCCGTTGACCAACTTTCCTAATGGCAGACAAACACAGGAAAGTTTGGAAAGTGATTTCCCGAAAAGTGAATTCCAGGAAACAAACATGGCCATATATTTATCTGTGGAATCCTAAGTCTGTCTTGTTTAATTACTTTGTTTTCGCTATTTTTTTTTTAAAAAAAATTTGCACTAACCATCATGTTGGAGTATTCTGATCAAGAAGTTAACAATGATATAGTCCATCTTCAAGTTCAGTTTCTTATTGATCTGTTCCTAATCTAACATAAAAAATGAGAAAACTATAAAGAAAACTCCTACTAAACCTGTCATGACTAACTCTTTCGACTTGTCTCAAGGTGTATGCACTACAGAGATATCTTTTAACGTTGAAGACCTGTTGCTTGAATCAAAACTCCATAAACGATATTTTTTTATTAAAAGATATATCGATGAAAAGATGGTGAATTGAATCTTGGTGGATAATGATTCAACTATTAATATACTACGGCTTAAGATTATAAAAGAGCTCAAGATTCATATTTATGTTTATATATAAAAAAACAATGTCGTTTTGACACACACATAAAATTTGGTTGATCGAAGTTGACCTGGAACATGATAAAAAACCATGATACAAATCTTACTCCAAGTTAATCCCCGAGCAGGGTCTAACGAGGATTGTTTGGAAAAAGATTCTGGAAGACCACCAGTATGCATAAGGAAATCACCAGGAAATTACGGCATGGTTGTGTTTAAAAATCAAAATGGTACACAGCAAGTCAAGCATCCGCGTTCACGACAGTTTCCATTAGATATTCAATAATTTATATATTCTTTTTGGAGAAGTAACTCATTTTCACACCCTTGTTGGAGTTTTCTATTCATTTTCACACCCCAGTTGCCACCCTGCTTTTCTTTCCATTCACGCACACAGATAGTGCAAAAAAGCACTACGACAATAGTTGACTCCCAGTCAATACGGTCTACGCAAATTGTTTAGTGAAGTCTTAAATTGTTTGGTGAGGTTACATGCCAACAAAACTAATTTGAATATTTTTCCCAACCTGGCGAATAGACTAAGTGCTAAACAATAAAATAAAATAATATTCAAATCTCAAAACATGGAACTTGCTCAAGATATGCAGATAAAGTCATGGAAATGACCAAAGTGTTATAAAAGAGTGTCTTGGGAACTTACAGTAGATTTCGTTGGAACTCTTGTCTCAGGACAGTAGCATAGCTTCTTGAATCTCCGTTTCTAATCGGAACAGGGGAGCAACGAGAAGCTTGGAGTGGTCGCACATTGTCTTTCTTTTGCTCATGAGGCTGCCTGTCGAAACGCTGAAGATTTACCCCCAGCTTGCATGAATCAAACCAAAGCTCCTTTTAAGAAAATTTAATGACCAAAAGGAAGAAGATCATAAAAATCTGCCTTGTGTTTAAAAGAAACACCTCCCTTCTGTTTCCTGAACATGTCAGGTCATATTTTTGGCTGCAAATCTTGTATCCCTAGCGATCCCTCCTCTTTTTTAATTCCTGTGTGCTATTGTTTTAGATCTATGTAATATGCTGAAAATATTTATTTTCAGTACACTATGTTAAATAATATTTATGTAGTCTTATTTATTAAGGGTAGAATAGTACTTTCAGTTTGACCTATATATACTTTATTTGTATTTAGGTTAAGACTATGCATTCATAATATACAGATTATTTAGAATTCTAGCCTCCTTTCTCTATTTGATCTCAATTAATTTAACATGGTATCAGAGCTGGTTTTATGAAACGAGGCTTAATCCCAAGCACAAGTTCGCGGATCCAACTTGGTATTTCGTCTTCCGCTTCTGCAAAATTTGGTATTTCGCCAGTTTCTGCAATTATTTTGGTATTTCGTCTACCCTTCAGCTTTTGCAATTTGGTATTTGTGTTCAGTTTCTGCAAATTGGTTTTGTGTTTTGGAGTAATCATATAATTTTGAGAAGATATTTGTTTAGTTTCTGCAATCTCTGTTCAGTTTCTGCAATTTGGTATTTTGTTTTCCGCTGCTTTTGCATTCTGGTTCTCTGTGATTGTTAATTATGGCTACTGAAAGAG
>Ga0325402_1000845_pt1 | contig 23378 bp, 9 predicted proteins | sample PopdelMetagenome_22_FD_207212 | JGI IMG/M metagenome (GOLD analysis project Ga0325402, IMG submission 207212) | Populus deltoides microbial communities from Bellville, Georgia, United States - Xylem-PdKOR-R3 | ecosystem: Host-associated > Plants > Phyllosphere > Stem > Wood/Secondary xylem...
CCTTGCAGGCATCATTTATAAACAGGTACTATGGGAAGGCTCATGAGGTTCTGTGAGGGGATACATCTAGGACAGGGATGAAGCCTGCTTTGGCTGCAAAGATTCAAATTTAAAGGTTTTGCTTACCATGAAGCTGGGAGGAGGCATGCCTCTGGTGCCACAGTTTTACTTTATCATTCTAGGTGTCTCAGGAGATACAAGCTTTGCAGTTTCAAAACTTTTTGAGAGTCAGTCAGGCGCACATTTTTACTTTAGCAGGCATTTGTAAGATACATTGTTGAGGTTATTCACATTTTCTAGGTATCGGCCGGCAGTGAAATCCACTTGTCGCTTGGGTTTCTCAAAGTTTCCCGTCCATTTCATCCACATATTACTTTTTATGACCAGAAGTTCTAGTCCCAAAACAACGAGTTATAGCATCTCAATATTACAATAAATGACCGAATTTATAATAAATGACTGGATGCCCTTGTAGCTCTTATTTTCGTAATCAGTTCTAAATTTTCCAGGTTGTTTGAGGTACATTGGTGGATAAAGTAACATGTCAGTTCACACAGCAGCCCACCTTATTTATTTTCAGCACAAACATAACTCTTGGGCAGCTTGGCATACAGTGCAGGTAAATTACATACAGAAAGACGGAAGCTTGATCAGTTGCGAATATGTAGGGGAGCTTTCCTTGGCTTCTAACTCTTGGTTCAATCATCCGTTTTACCAGAGAAAAAATGATCTGCCCATTCACCAGGGCCAGCAAATGGCAAGAGACCACAGCACAATGGTAGAAGCAGGAGGGAAGTAGCGTAGAAAAGTGATCGCCGGAGCCAATATGGACATATTGTGCTAGGTTTTGTCCCTCGGGCGATGGCCGTGACGGTGACGGGCCCATGAAGCAGACAAAACAAAGTCGATGGACATACATTTGAGAAGAACTGCAGCGCGCATAAAGCTTCCCAATACAGAAGCCAGAGCGATCCACTCCCTCCCAGTGTATCAACACAAAGTTTGCCAGTAAAACCACAGACAGCTCCCAACAGCAGCAGAATGAAAGTTATTGGCATTGTCCGGTGTTGAGATGAGGAGCGTTGAACAAGCAAAAAAGCAACTGCAAGGATAATTAGGATGCCAAATGCCATTTGGCTCACAACTTGAACTTGACACATGAGTACCTGTAGCCAGGAATTAAAGGATGAAAAAGGCTTGACGGACCACCCGAATTTGGACTCCTGAAACAGATAACCAGAAACATATAAATATTTCCCAGACATCTGGTATGATTGTAACTAAGGCAGAAGAATATATAGCAAAGAAAATAAAAAATCATCTCATCTGTTACTAAAGGAATGGAATAGAAATTGTTCAAAACATAAGACAGATAAAACAATTCTCCATTCTGCTCATGGTTAGGGCTCTGTTTTAAATCGAGATTGCTAAATCATGTTTAAGTTTGAAAAAGGGAATTTGGTCACAATTTCCATTCTGCTCATCAAGTTTCAAACATTATGGAATGATTTGACTATAAAGCCTGCCCAAGCAACTCCCAAGTCCTTACCTTTACCATCTACCTCAAGGCCCGAGCTAATATGCTCCTGATTTTATAGTTTTATTTAAAACTCCTCTTTTAATAGCCTCTCTGTAGTCCCTGTTGTTGTTTGGGGAAGCACCTTCGCTAGTACCTAGTACTAGAAGAAGAGCATGTAGCCAGACCACCATACCAACAAAAAATGATGGTTACAGCATCTCACGAAACTAAATCAAATGGCATTAGCAAGAAGACATGGTCCTTGCCTTGTGCAAAAGAGAGCAGGATTCAGTAGCTTCGTTGATCCTTTTGTATGAATAAACATACGCACTGTATGATAGCGAGGCAGACATGATGATCAAACCAGCAACAAGACAGTCTGTGCACTTTCTATGCAGCTCAGCATGCCTTGTGTCTTCTAATTGAGTCTTGAACTTGTCAACTGCAAAGGATGCCTTTGAAATGCCCATTACTAATTTTGATCTCCCCAGATAATTTGATTCTGAGGTGAGATTCAACAAGTCCTCTTCCAACTTCAATTTTTTCATTGCAAGACCAATCTCTATTTCCTTCAGGTCATTAGAACGGGCTTGCTCGACAACGGATCTCTCAATAGTGCTAAACATGTTAATTACAGGGTACGAACTAGGAGCACAGGCTAGTTGGTTGGTTTGTCTGTGAAGGGCAAGTTCTTGCCCCAAGCAACCCACGGATATGTTCTCTTCTACCTTTTCAAGTATATGTGTTTGATCCCCAGTCAAAGTAGTGGGCAAGTCTGTTTCTGAGTCACAATCTTTGATACCGGTGCTACTGGCACAGCCAACACTTTTATTGGGAGTCCTGTCTGAAGCAGAAATATCTAGGTTCTGGTGGATTAAGGCAGGTGGTCTCTTGTTGATAGAGGATTCATCAATTAATCTAAGAGTACTCAATGTGCTTCCAAATGAATTCTGAAAATTTCTTGCGAAGAAATCAAATTTGTCACCAAAGACCTGTTGCACATAGGGTGTAAGGTCAGCATTTTGTGGCCTGCCTGATGTTGATAAGTACATGAAGGAACTTGACTTGTAAAACCAGAGTCAATGGATAAGTGAGCAGTTAAGGTCTGGCTTACACTGGCTAAAGATTCTCTGACAGCTGAAGTGCAGATCTGCATGAAAGTAGACACATTGAGTTCGGTTTTCCCAACATTCCAAACATCAATAAAATTAGAACAAACAGACTCCAAAACAAAGAAGAAGCATGCAAAGGCAAAATTGTCTAATTCATGTGATTTTACTGAGCTGCAGTGAAAAATTTACTAGATGGGCATCTGATTGCATTGTTATCTAAGTATGAACTGTTTAACAAACAGTCCATTTGAGTGACAAAACTAACATGTTCTTCCATATGCAGAATAAAAAAATGTACGGCAGAAGGGATGTCAAACCATAATAGTGACTTCAAAGATCTATTTCTGAGGGCGAATATAAAATCCATGTTAGTCTTGAAAGAGGCAAAAAATTTACCATTGAAAGATGATCAACAGACAATCTTTCACCTGCTGCATCTTTCCTCTCCAGAACCTACAATAAAAAAAAAAAGCAACAAATAAACAATATCAACTGACAAATACTAATCATTAAAAAAAGGGGTAAATGATAAAGATGCTTTAGACCTTGCACCATTACTGTGAAAAAGCCATCGGCATGTTTTTAATGAGATTTTTCACAAGGCAAGTCATTTCATTAGAAAGATCAGAAATCTCACAGAACATTCCTGAATGAAACCAAAGGGAGAAAAAGCTAATAGTATACATATGACAATTAGAAAGTGAAAACAAAACCTTAAAAAGGAAGACAAATGGAATTAATTTTTTTCTAATGCTTTCAATGTACAAAAACAAAAGACTATTGATAAAAATAGCAGTCATGACTCAATACAAAACGTCAAGATCTCAGGTTCAAACAAACAGCTCTGAAGATGTTAAAGGTTAACTTCATAACCAATCACCAATCTATTCTGTATATTTAAGAGAAGGCAGAGTCCAGTTCACCTTTTGATTCACCAAGTAATACAAATTAAAAGAATACAACTGCTGCGACAAACATACATCCCACAAGGATGAAACTTTTCATTGCATGAGTAACTGTAGACTGTAAACTGTAAACTGTAAACCTAATATCTAAATTAATTCAACCACCAAATGATATTAGACTGCAAGCATAGTGTTGAATAAAATACTGGACACTGCTTTGGATACACTAATTAGATACATATCAATGCACAAATCAAAGTAAGCCATAAGAGACTAATAGATTTGAACAGATTTATGTAAGCAAAATAAGAAACATGCAACTAACAATATGCGCACATACAAGTAAAAGCATGTAACTAACTGCAAGCCATGCGGTACGCAAATAGCAATAGAACATCCACATTAATAACAGCATGAAAGGTCTGTCTCTATCCCCTACTGCTTTCCCCTAGCACCAAAACAATGGATAAAAGGTGGATATCTGTCTCTAAGAAGTTTACATTTATCTTAATGACCTTCAATTGTACATTAAATCCATACATTTTTGATACAGTTGCTTAGAAACCTTTTATTCACAGACCAAACCCTTAATCATTGTAATACCAGCATACAGAACATTATTCAAGTCAATCACTGAATTTCGTGAAAAATATAGTTAATCAAAGGCTAACTTCCAAAAGTTTGTAATCCATGTTGGAGTTCCGTGGCTGCACATCTAAGTCAATACATTAACTCAAAGTGCATTCAGAGAGCTAAACACTCCACAACATAAGAAAATCTACCAACAATCTCCATAGCATTCCAAAACCATCTATCTCAATTCCAACAAATCAACATATTTAACCTAGAAAAGCAAGAACCAATAGCATACAAATTTGAATAACACATAACCAAAAAAAAAGGGAAACCCTAAAATTTCCCAACGCAAGCATATCACCTTAAGAAACTAAACAGACACCAAAAAGAACCAAACTTTATGAACCAAAACCACTAATTTCAATCTCATTGCTTGCAAAAAAGGAAATTGAAGAAACCTGAGCAACAACAGCAGCAAAAGACATCCCAAGATGTAATGCAATAGCCTCCACATTACCATCCCCTACACCGCCCCTGTGCCTAAGCGGAGCAAAAACCACCTTGGGGCTTCGTCGTTTGTATGCTACGCGCGAACTTCTATTCATAGAGGCAGTAACAGAGGAAGAAGAAGATGACGAAGGCGGCGGCGGCTTTATGGTTGTGTCTTTAAAGATTCTTTTCTTCTTCTTTGTGTCTGTGGGTTTAAGGTTATAATCATTCTCCACCGCTGGATTTGAATGATCAGTGGGGGTTGGTTCTTGGATCGTCAGAGAAGGAGAAGGAGATGGATCGGTGTCCATGGAAGAGAAGAGGAGGCCTCAACGACCGCTTCTTTTAAAAATCTCAAAATTATTACCACAGAGAGAGGACAGTGAAGCTATTAGAAGTTGTATCGGAAACAACAGAGCGTGTATTGGGGGTTGAGTTAGCTTTTCTGAACGTCCAAGGATTCTGTCTGTACTGTTTAGTACTTGTGATGATTAAGTTTAGTACCTGTACTTTTACTTTTGCTCTGATTAATTTTCGTGTATGTATTTAAATGCATTTATTTTTGCAGTGGGTGTTTAAAAGTGTTTTAATTATTATTTTTTAAAGTATTTTTTATTTGAAATTATATTAAATAATATATATTTTTTTATTTTTTAAAAATTAATTTTTAATAGCATGCCACATGGATTGAAAGGATAGGATCAATTTTACCATATAATTTTAATTTCTTTCTAATTGTGTTTATGTATTCTAATTTCCCATTTAAGTTGCTGCTCATAAAATAATCAATTTCTTGTTTAGTCAACGCTATGAAGTGGTTTATGTGCCTGCCTGCTATCAATAAATTCAAAATTACCAAGAAAAAAAATTAAACACCAGGGAAGGATGAAAAATATATAGAAATTCTTAATCACAACAACTCAATCGGAAAAATCACCAAAATTCTTTGCAACAAAGGCCTTTCAAATCCAAGAAAATGGATAAAAATGTCGGATAGTTGTAAGATGGTGTGCTTTGTTGAACAATCATAGCAAGCTGGTTCATGGCAGCCCATGCATTGCCAGGTTAGACACCAAATAAAAGTATATTATATCATCACATTCCACCAAATATGGCAAACTATACTATAATATAAATATCCTTTTGGACTTTTTAACTCACTACTTTTTATTTAATTCTAACTCATGGTACATCCATGTGGCATGCAATTAAAAAAAATAAAAAAAGAGTACAATTTTGAAATCAATTGATAAACATGAATTGAGAATTTTTGAAACTTAGAGGATTCAATTGAAATAAAATAAGTATCGACATATTAATTTTAGAATATGTTTGTTTGTATGGTTGCTTCTATGTTTAAGGTCAAGCATAATTTGGCAACATTGAAATCAAGTTTTGAAATTGTAGGATCTATACACCTTTTGTGTTTACATCGCAAGCTAATAAAAAGCAACAAAAACCTGCTTTTTAAGAGATCTAAAAGCCATAAACCCTGTTTATTGATAAAAATATTCATTATGGAGACCGCTGATTTTTATACTCTCAAAAATTACCCCTATCCTTTTTAGCTAACTTTCTTTTTCTGGTTGTGCATTTCTCTCCTCATTTCATTCTCTTAAGTTCCTACTCGGATCTTCCACCATTTTTCTAAAAGAATAACAACACTCTCAGCTGACCTAACCATGTTCGAATACTTCACAGCAGATTTTCTACCTTGTAACCACACCCGTAATAGATCTTGTTGTTGCATTAATGACGTTTCATAATTATATTAGAAGGAAGTTTCATAAAGATATGGTGTTTAATGAGTTTGATCAGCATTCTAACTTTGTTTTACAAGAAATATTACTCAATGTTGTCCCAAATTATCAAACACTATCATCACATAGACCTTCACATATGGATTATACATGTGATGACATTGTGACAAATTTAGTGGATGAATAAAAAATTAGAATATATATATTAAGTTGTTATTTTTGATAATGTAATTTTTATGATGCAAATAAATAAATAAATAAACTAATGTCATTGTTTGGTAATTTTATAGTTAACGACAACTTCCAACACATTTTTAACTATAACTCACTTTTACTTTCTCAATGAAAATTGATTTTTTTAATTTTTATTTTCAAATCTCAACCACAAAACTATATCAAAAACAAAAACACCTTTGATTTTCTTAAGTGAAGTTCTGAGTTTTATCCTTTTTATATATATAAAAAATGTTTCAATTTTTTCCCAGTAGCGATTGTTATTATCGACTTTGTGAAGGGACAGCATAAGAAAGCTGGGGGTTGCCTATGTTGCCTCTGTAACCAAAGAAGAGCTGCACTCAAGAGACCTAAAATTCTAGAGCAGGTAAATTCCAGAGATAATGCATCCCCATTAAATATTATTTTTTAATTAGTATTTTTTAGCGATAACTAATATGAACCAATAGTAAAATTATCTTTGTTTCTTTTTTTTTTTTTTCTGGTTATTAAAGAAGAAGAAGATATGTATGAAGTGTTTCTTTGAGGTATTTGAGGAAGAGATTCATCAGGGGATTGTGAAAAACTAGCTGTTTAAGCTCGGTAAGTGGATTGCTATTGGCGTGTCTGGCGGGAAAGGTCATATATAAAAAATAAAGTTTTTTGGTTATGTTTATTGATTTTGTATTTGTTTGCTTTTTTTTTTGTTTGTTGCAGATTCAACAATGCTTGCTTATATTTTATCTAGATTGAATTGTCGCCACAATTATGGGTTGGATCCTTTTCTTTTGTATGTTGATGAATGTACTATTGGATATAGGGATGACTCATTGAGACTGTCAAAAGGAATGAAATTTAGGCAGCTAAGATTAGCCTTTGCTTTTCTATTTGATTTGGAATGTGAATTTCCCGGGAGTGATTTGCTTTTTTGCTAAAATGTTCAGTGAATTTGAAAATGTTTAATACAAGAAAATTATCCCTTATTTACTTGGTGACCCAAGATATTTATAGAATTAGGTCACACCAACTCACCTCAGGATGTGAAAAATTACACAACAATTGATTGACAAAAACATTGGTGCCTTTCATTAATTGTAGTGCCTTGCACTGTCATTGGTGGAGAGGTTGATTGATGCCAATGACTTGTTGGATAGAAGTAACCATAGGTTGAGAAATAAGGTGCCAACCTGCATCAAAGTTTGTGTTTGCAAAGAATTTGTAAGAAAAAAAAAGTTTGTGTGCATGGATGATATGCGACACCACATTTTGAGTCATTAAAACTTGAAAAAATAATTGGTGTGTGCATATTAGATAGTCGTGTGGTGAAAAAATGGGAGAAAAGATATGCGCTAATAGTTGAGAATTTTACATGGTGTTGAGCTGAGTACTTTTGAGGTCAAATCAGGAGAAAAGGAGCAAGATAATGTTAAAATCGTGTTATGCGGGCTTGGCCTAATCAACACTGGGGTGATGAATGATCATGTCGTTTAGGCTGGCCCCAAATGACATGAAATTGATTTTTTTTTTAAATATCAAGCACCATCAATTACCTCTTAAGTTTTTTAAACATATGTGTTTGAAAGGCTTAACTAGTTGAAGTGGAGGAAGAAAATATTTAAAATATAAATGTTACCTGTTGTGGCTACGAGAATGTTAACGTCGTTAGGTGTTTGGATGTTTTCATTTTTTTTTCTTTCAAAGTGTGTCCATAAGACTTATCTTTGTGTAAATGTTTTTCAATGTTTTTGGAGGAAGATCCTTAATCATTTTGGAGACAAGTGGTCATGGAGACTTATGAACGGATCTTTGATTCTTTTGAAGACAAGCGATTTTGGAGAACTAGAGAAGGATCCTTGATTCTTTTGGATATAGAGATTCATTGAAAACACATTTAGAGATACGAAGATTTTATCACGAAGATTTTCATGGAGACACGAAAATCTTGTTGTGGAGATTTTTCTTAGAAAAATTTGAGATATAGAGAAAAATTATTTCTTTTATTGAAAAGTTCAAAAGATAAAGGAGAAATTCCTATGAGATAATTTGAAGATTATATGATCTCAGGTAGATTATCATGTGTGTAGACTTCCTTCATGTCATGCTCATATTTTTCATGAACTAGTGAAGGTAACTTTTGGTGATCATTCTTTTTATCTTTTTTTTTTCAAGGTATGGCATTCTTCAATGTCATGACTATGATCATAGTGAGAAAGACACAACTTATTAGGGTTTCTTGTGTTCACATCACTTTTCATAGGAGAAAGATATTGCAAAAATTCTTTCTCTTTAATAGTATCTAACACCTTAGTCCATGTGGTGGCTAGAGCAATAGTCAGGAGCTCGAGGAATTAAGGCAATCACAAATATGTCCATTAATGCTCCTTTTAAATGCTCTAGTTGAAGATTAGTGATGTTGGAGAGATTCTCTTTGTGAGTGGAAACGAGAGTGACCTTATTTAGTCATATTGACTTCTTTCACCCTAATATTATCTTTAATGGCTTGTTAGATGTTGAGGAGATTATTTTCCAGGAGAGTGTATAACGTTTTTCACAATGAATAATTATGTACTTTATTTATTAGAGCTTATGTGATGATGGGTTCTAGGAGTCTTTCCTTTTTGAACATTTTATAGTTGAAACTTTGGAAATAGATTTAGATGCTCTCATCTTTTTGTTGTGTGATGGAAAAAATTTCTATGGTACTCTTTTTGGTTGAAATGCTTGTGTTGAAGGGAGAGATGACTTTGAAGCTAAAATCATGAAAATAGAGGATAGAGCTAAGCTCTAAACCATGGAAGAACTTTGCATATAACATTGTTGTCTTGTGTGACAAACTCTGTGATGCTTTTTATATTTTGTATATGATATCGAGGGTCTGTAAGTCCCTCATTGTTGTTTAAGATGGATGATGTAGCCGGACTTATGAAAACTAAAGGTTCTAAGCATTTGAGTGAGGATCTGCCATCATTGGGTGGAGATTTGCAAATAGCCAACCATGTGGATGGCTTAACAATTGTTTTTTTTAAGATAAATGAGATAGGTTTAGACCCCAATGGAGGTCTAGTCGTGCTAAGCTAGGATAACTGCTTAAAATGGCAATAATAAAAGATACCATTGGACCGAGCTCAAATTTTCCAGGTGATTCTACATATAATTTTCCTTTTCAAAGTGACTTTATCTCTTATTGGATCATTGGTTCTCCCAAAATTAGGCCTAAAAGTTGTTGTTTGAGTTAATTTTGTTATTTTTCTAAGTTTTTCATATTTATTATTTTAATTTAGATTTTGTTTTAATTTTCTTTATGCTTTTAGATTCTTATTTATTTTTTTAGTCAATGTAGGGTTTTATGACTTATTTAAAGGTCTTATAAACCTATAATAAGACAAATACTACTAGAATTATATTTCAGAGAATAAAATTATGAATTTATTGTTCATATTTGCAACCCTTTTCGTTCATCAAATCTTATATTTTTTATGTTGTTGCTATCTTTATAACTTTTACCTACATCACTGACTTTTAAGGAGACAATTTAGAGAGTTGAGTGTGCAATACTCTTTGAAAAAGTGGAGATTCTCCTACTTGACGGGGGCTATGTTTAGGAGCTTGTAAAGTCATGAATTTTATGTCATGTATAAGTTTTTTTTTTCTATGAGGGGTAAATAAGTGAGACTCAGATAAAGATCGATTGTGACTAAATCCTCGTTTGGAGCATCCCATATGAAAGCGATGGATGCAACTCATTTTAAAAGTAGGAGTGTGAGCATTACTTATTTGCAATTCATTTCGCCCCATCTCATTAGTTGTCTTCACATATTTAGTGGTGTATGCATGAGAGCTTGTTATTATTTAGGAGGAAGAATGCAAAAATATAGTTCCATGGTTACAACAATATCATTAAACATTTGCACCTAATGGAAGAGTTGTTGGAGATTTGAGGGAGTCAGAGTCCTTGTGGTAAGAAGATCAATTACTCTTCTTTGTCCTAGAGTTTTGTCAGCTATGAAAGAGTTGTAGTGAGTAGTGAAAGGGAATGGATTGACTTTTTTATTTAATTTTCACAAGGCAATGCTATTATTAAAGTTATGAAAAATTTCACACATAAATTGAGTTTTTCAGGGGCTATAATCATGGGCCATGAAATGTGAGTTTGAATATGAGCTTGATGTTTGGGCTTCGTGAATCCTTAAACAAAACAAGTCTTTTATAGAATAAAAAACTTTTTGATATTTAAGTAAGTAGATGGAAGAGAAAATTTAAAAAAAATATATATTAAATTTAAAAATATTTAATATAATAAAGTTATCCCTTTGATGATTCTATTTATATATCTGGTTTATGATAGCTCATCTTGAAAAGTAAAGAACTGTATAATAGTGATCGGTGGAAATGTTGATGAAGACTGTTAATTATGTGTCTTGCACCGTTATTAATATAAAGGTAGATGAATATTAGTAACTTGTTGGCTAGAATAGCCGAAGGTCAAAAAAAGAGAATCTCTCGTTGAAAGTATAAAAAAAGTTTGTGTGTGGCTCTGTGCTGAGTTTTGAGTCATTGGAACTGGAAAAATATTCGATGGAGTCCTTGTGGTGAGAAAGGGGGAGAAAAGGTATGCGCCACTGCCAGTAGGTGAGAATTTTTTATAATGCTGGGCCGAGTACTTTCGAGGTGGAATCAGGAGAGAAAAGACGACGCAGTCTTCACATGCAGGCCTGGCCCGAATAGTATGGGGTGAGCGCAAACTTCGTGAAGGTGATTTTTTTTTTCTAGATAAAAAATCGTGCACCATCGGAATATTTTAAAATGATGAACTGATGAAATGGACTGATACCAGATGAATTTATTTTGAGAAGAATCTTGATTGATCTTAGTTTGGGGTTTACGTCGAGCTGGAATCTTCCTGTGGGGAATTTGGCCCTTTTTTCAAGGTAGCAATACAGTCCTCCACTTTCTGTGGTAGTCAAATTGATCTCTAACATTCACAGTAACCATCAATTTGTGTGTTTCCCCTGTTAGCTCTCAAGTTAAACAGCTCCAGTCCACGACACTAATGGTAGCAAAATGAATTAAAACAGTGAAGCGGTTTTGGAAGCACCCATGATGAGGAGGCTAGTGAACCTGTTTTTGAGACTAGTCATGAGAACGCCAGCAATCAATAACGGGATTTTGACTTTAACCTGATTGATTCTTGGTTAGGCATTTCCAGAATCCCGTTTCCAATTCAGCTTGGATCTTCGACACTTCTTTGGATTTATTTTGGAATTAAGGATGATGCTAGTAGTCATCCCTGATGAAATATCGTTGGGCTTGAGCATTTGGGGTTAGAGGCTCAATTCCCACCTACACAATCGCTGTCTCTTTGAGGTTGACTTGCTAGCTCAGCTGTATTTGGAATTGTTACTAACCTCATTAACTTTATCACTCTCCTTTAAACTCACTACCACTTGCTGTGGTTCACTTGACTCTGCAAAATCATTACATCCTGGTCTTCAGCTTCACTCATGGGCTGGTGTTTCATGTTTGGAGTTCTGAGAAGATAAATTACTGCAGTTTTAATCTCACAAGCTATAGAAACGAAAGTAGTGCGGATTTCACAGTCCCTACGACCTGTTTCTAGCTTGCGTGATTGCTTGAGTTTAGAAATAGACTGCTGTACCAAGAGGTTATGTTCTTCAGATCAATTCTTTTATTCCTTATGGTCTGCATATAAAACTGGATATTTGATGAATTTTTAGAGGCCGTCATGCATATGGCTAACATCTTTTACATATCAATATATGATATTGATCGATTGAAAAAAAAAGGTGTTACCACAAGTATAATACAGTCCTAAACAAACAGATAAGTGTAGTAATTGAATTATGTATTGAATGAACAGACATAAGATTTCATGGAGATTCTTCGAAGCTCTACGATCTTCATACTTTTAAGAGCACAAGAGAATCTGCAATAACTTTATATATGTGGACATGTAGATGTAGATAGTTAATTAACTTAACAAAGAAAGAAATAAGCTTACATAATTGTGTATATATATATATGTAACATCTCTCTACCAGCCAACCCCGTGATGAAGCTGACCAGCCATAGCTATATTGCCATTCCTGTCTCCATGATCGCGTATCTTATTCATGTTGAAATCACCAACCATCAAATTCTCTTGATAACCAAGGAACCTTGTGTTTTGTCCATAGCTCTTGGCTGTTACTTCCGTGCCGAGTGAGTAGAGTCCGGCGTTAAAACTCTGAAGATCCATCCCAGTTGATAGAGAAGGAGAACCATTGACTTTGATAGTTTCATGAGTACCAAGAGAACCATGGTTAGTGGGAGATAACTGGTCCTCTTGTCTAGCCATAGAATTTTTCTCTCCCTCAGTATCTCTATACTTGTTGAGATAAACCTTCAAGGATCCAACATAATTCTCAAACCCTAGTGTGCTCATAGCCCACAAAAGATCATCACCGTTTATAGTCTTCCTCTTCTCTCGTTGACACTTGTCGGATGCTTCGCCTGTGATGAAGCTTATGAACTCAGAGACACACTCTTGGACAGTTTCCTTGGCTTCTTTGGATATCTTTGCATTTGCTGGGAGGGATTTCTTCATGATCCGGCTTACGTTGGCGATGGGGAGGAATCGGTCCTGCTCTAATTTGGAAGAGCTTTCTGAGATGTTCTCAGACAAGGGGCTTCCAATTGGGCTGATCTGGGTCCTTTTTCCTGTCATTTTAGGCAACCAAATATACAGGAGAAGAGAAGATGATGCTAAAGCTGGAGAGGAGAGGGAACAGTTGTTTTTTTTTTGCTTGAAGCTTTGGTTGTAGAATCTAACGAGAGGGGTCTGGGCTTTTATGCTAGGAGAGGTAGGGTAAAGAGGCCAAAAATATAAAAAAGTGGAAAGGCGGTCTTGACGTGGACAGAAAAGGAAAGAAACAAGCACTTGAGAGATCGGAACCATTGCAAAGAATGGTTTATGAAGTATGGAATCTTGATTAAAAGTAAGAACTATTTATGAGTCTTCACTGAGGGAACTATATATCAGGTAGTGATTCTTGTGCAAGGTGTTTCATGGGGAACAAGGGCAAGTACTTACCTAGTTTTGCCACTCTCTATTTTTATTACACGCAACCCTCGCAGGTTTCGTTAATTTTTGTCAAAATTACTGAACCTTAGGTTTAACTAGGAATGTTTTGGACCACAAACAAACATTTCTAGCTAGTTATCAACCCAAATCATTAGGGAAAAGTGCATGCGTGCGAACAAAGTATGGCTCTAGAGGAAAAAGGTGAACCCAGCATCATGTCACAAAGTATGGCTCTAGAGGAAAAAGGTGAACCCAGCATCATGTCACATTCACACGTTCCTTTTCTTGTAATTCTCGGTAATTTATTTCATCTGTTTCAACAATAAGGTAGTATATAATGACTTGATTTAGATTTTCACTGCGGGCAGTAATAGAATTTCGTTTGAGGATAAAAGAAAATGTTCAAGTATTGATTGATAACATGTTTTTTTAAAAAAATATATTGATTTTATCCATGAATTGAAAGATATTTTAATTAAATACTGAGGTGAAAAAACATTTAATCTACCTGGATTAACTTGGGCTAACTTGTAAACTCATAAGGATAATCTTGAAAGACAAATTACAAAACTCAATCCCGAATCAACTAAATATTGAAAGAAGAAATTAGTAAAACAAACATTTGATTAAAAAACAGAGTGAACTTGAGTGAACCAAACAAACACGCGTGCAATGAAAGTTATGCATGTTACCGGATTAAATAATTTTTTTATCCCAAAGATTATTTTTCATTTAATTACATGACAATAAAACGCATAATATTTTTTTTGTGCAAAACAATACATTTTTTAAAAGTAAAAAAATCATGACAGACACGTGAAGTTGAGATATCAAAGTTAAATTATTGACAATAAAATGTGAAATTGCATTATTTTAGGTTTGAGTTAAATAAAAAAATATCATCGATAAAAAAAAGGATGAAATTGTATTTGTTTTAAAGTGAGGGACAAAAAAGCATCAATGTAAAACCTTGATAAAAAAAAATTATATATATAAAATAATAAATAAAAATATAATTTCAATGAGAATTATTTTAAAGGGGTATTAAGGAGACAATTGAACGATCGATGAAAAAGTTAATCTAACAATTAAAATTGGTTAAAAGAATGAAAGGGCCAATTTAAGGACATTAAAATACTTAGGGACCAATTTGTAAATAAGCAAAATAAAGGGTATAAATACGCCTTTCTTTCTTCTCTTGATTTTTCCTCCAAATTCTTGACAAATGCCTTGAGAAAGAATATACAGTTTATCATTAATACACACACACACACATACAAAAGTACTGACTTTGATTACCAATTAAGCTAGATAAAGCTAGCAACATCCTCTCACATTTTCTTGATAAACATGAAATGTATGTTATAATTTGAGCCACCCTAATTATACCTAATGAATAAATGGTAGAATAAATCCTACCTATGGATTGGACATCCATGGAAGCTAGCAAACTACCCCCACTCCTGTCTTCATGCAGATACATATTCGTAAATGAAAGCTCTATCTTTTTCCTTTTCTGATTTTGGATCAGAGTTCTTAATAATATTAGCCTTTAATTCATATCAATGGACATGGTATCTTTGCACGGCTTGAAAAAGAAGGAAGCAAAGGCCAAAAGGTGGCAAGGGTGGCTCTAGCACATATGCCTGATCACTTTGCTTTTCTTTTGTTCCTGTTATGTTTCTCGAGATTCTCTTGTATCGCATCTATCATGAAATGCTTCAAAACATCAACAGTTACTCTCTTAAGGCCAACCACTAATTTTTGCTTAATGTTTTTTTTGTTAATTTTCAAGTATACAAGTCATCCCTCAATATGCATGCTGGTAGGAAGAAATGTCACCAATTTAGTATTTTGAAAACAAAAATGGAAGCCTCAAGCTCTTCCCTTTCATTTCCTTGATCGACAAATCACACTTCTGGGTTAATTTTTCTTAGTACAAAGAAAGAAGAAATCTAATTTTGAAAACTCTAAACTATTTTTGTTTCTGTTTACCTTCTTTTTCTTCGAGGAAGAAGTCCTATGCCAACTGAGTTGTAAGAGTTAGAAATTCACAAGCTATCGAAGAATAAAACTTGACCCAAAACGTTTTTCTCAGGATACAAATATTCAATATGTCCCTCAACTTAATCTACCCTAATTTTCATGTTGAACCTTAAAATATTAGTATTTGTTTTCTCTCTTAAAATCCCATGATATCTTGTTTGAAACTCCAGTTAATTGAAACCTGGAGCTGTACACACACACCCCAAATTGAATATAATCATTTCAAATGGCAGGAAATAACTTTTCAAGCTAAGCTAGTAAACATTATGAACATATTCAGTAGAATTGCGTGCCACGGGAACTGATTTGGTTTAAGAATGTGGTTAACTTCCTTAGAATCATTTCTCTGCATTGAAGCTTTCTCAGCTGCTGATGCAATTTGTATACTGCGATTAAATCTGTTCTGATTTGCTGGCCATGGCTTGTACAGTACATCAACCAAACCTCTAAATCTCATTTTTAAATCACAGTACGCATTTATTGACTATATAAACTCAAATATAAATATATGTTTCATAACATCTGTAGCGGGATCATGACAAGTGGCTTCTTTAGCACCTACCTTTACCTGTTCCACAACTAGAACATGATTTTAAAATGGCATGGACTGTCTCCAACTTCCTGTCTCCTCAATAAAGTAAGAACTAAAGTCTCAAGTCCAGCAGACAACATGCAATTATATATGGGCTTACATCATGTTATCTGAATGAAAACTATGTCTTAAAAACCCTAATTGATTAAAAGATTAGCTAGGGTTTGACATAAACTGGTGGTGCGAGCTTCATGTCAATCCCGGGCCTGGTTTAATAATTAGTTTGACTGATCTTGCTTGAACGAACATGCTAAAACACATAAAATATGTTGTTGGAAAAGCCCAAAATTGTCTGGATATTGGTGAGCGAAAGCATCCAAACAAAAGACACTGATCACCTAAGACAACCTTAGAATCTCAACAACAAGGCAGGCTTTAATTTGGTGATGATATGATCATAGGATTGAACTTTGACTCTATTATATTGCACGATAAGGATGTTTCAAAGAAAATTATGACCATATTTGCTGAATATATTACTACTATTTTGACCATTTTGAATGCGTATCACTTTCTGCTAAAAGAACATATATACAAACAATATACGATGTCACTTGTAAGGTTTATACCTATGAGTTGGGCATTTTTCTTTTATTCCGTGCCTTGATTTCTCCTTAGATTAAGAATATGTTGAATCAACACTTTCTGCAGAAAAAAAAAAAATTGAACGCAAAGGCACATGAACCCTAAATATATTGAGGCGGGGCTAAAACCAATTTGGTACAATGGTATGGGGACTTGAACCACGCCTTGATTTGCTTTCTTTTTTTCTTTTTAACCTAAAACACATGGATCTTCCTTGAGATGTTACGTGAAATTTGAGTTGATTGATTCTAATTAATCATAGATTTTACTTAAAAGCTAACTTTTTAGCGTTAAAAAAATAAAATTTACTTGAGACTAAAGAATTTTTTAGAATAAATTAAGCAAAAGGTTTTCAAATGTCAAAAAAGCTGAGCTCTTCATTTAATTTAAATGACTAAAATCAAATTAACATGATACTATAAAAGAAATCACCGCAAATCAAGCATATAATTCCTTGCCTTCTACACTTAATCAAAAAATCATCATTTAAGACTAACATTATGCTTGTAACAACAAACGATCCTCATGTTTATTTATCTTATGAAAAGTAATTTTTAGAAATTATTTTTTAAACTTTTATATATTTATTTATCATTAAAAAAATTAGTTAATAAAAAACATTTTCCAATCAAAAAAAAATTAGGATTGGTTTTCAAAAAAGTGTTTTGCTTTTATTTTGGATGGGAAACACTTTCTAAAAGTTGTGAAAAATTTAGAAATATCATATTATTTATTGATTATATCAAATTTAATTCTCAAACTTTTGATTGCTATATATTTTGTTTTGAATATTTTTTTTTTAATTTTATCCCTTGCAATTTGATTTTTATATTAACTTTGGTCTTATTTTTATGATTCTTATTTCTTTTTTTCTTATCATTTTTTTAATTGAAATTTTTTATCTATCAAATTTGGTCCTCATTCTTTTGATTGTTACTTATTTTATTTGAAATAATTTATGAAATTATAATAATTATTATTATTTTAATTTCATTATCTTTTAATTTTTTTATCTATTAGATTTTATCTTTATTATTTTGATTATTATTTATTTTATTTGAAATAATTTATGAAATTAGATTTTTTTCAATTTCATTTGCATTCAACTTTTTAATTTGTGAAATTTATTACTCATTATTTTAATAAATTTTTTTTAAAAAATATTAATAAGTTATTTTTCATGATATAACTAAACATTAAAAATATCTTTTAAAATTATTTTCATCATATTATCAAATATAAAAAACTAAATTACTTTCTATAAATTTACTTGGAAAAAAACAACTGTCCAGGAAAAAAAATTACTTTTCAGCACAAACGGGCCTTCGTTTTCTTGCTATTGGAATTCATGTTTGGCGGCCATGTTATCATTGTCAGTAAAACACCGGTTGACTTTTAGACTGCAAAGTCTGCAATGTAGGAATTTGAATCAATTGTTAGCAAAACGAAACAAAGGAAACCCATCGTCTTAAACAAAACAAAAGTTATGCTTTACAGTCCCATTGATTACAAAGTGACAAAGATTTAAGCTAGCAAGTAAAGAGATTCGCATGGTAATTATTATGTGGAGGCTGAAGGGGAGAGAGTTTAGGACTTGTCTTGCTGTGTTGATTCTAGTAACATTCCTTTTGTCAAATATTTTCGCTAATGAGGAAGGTGTGTATTCATATATATGGCTTGTGTTATGGTTTGCTTTATATTATCTTATTCTTTGTGGTTTTTGTTTCTTCTTTTGATCCTAAGTTGGAAGAATAATGTCCAGATAAAAGAAATCTTTATTTTTTTTAGAAGTAAATTGTTCTGTAATTGGGAAGTTTATTAAATTAGCACAGAAATTTATCATCATCCTGTTAGGACATTTTTATCAAGCATGTATTGTTATGTACATAGTTTAATTTCCAGGTTTTTCTGTGGTTGTTGCTTGGCTTTATAAGCAGGCGATGCTCTGTATATCTTTCGGAACAATCTGCAAGATCCTAACAATATCATGGCCAGTTGGAATCGTACAGACGAGAACCCCTGCAACTGGTTTCGTGTTACATGCAACGGTTTGGATAGTGTTATAAGACTGTAAGCAACTTCATTTTGGCAAATCCTGAATTACCCTTTTCATATATACAAGTGAATCCTGCAATCTTTCATATGTAAAAAGAAATTCATTATGTAAGACCATAACCTTTCTTCTTCTGCAGTGATATGGGAAATGCATCATTATCTGGTCAACTGGTTCCACAGCTTGCACTGCTTACAAATTTGCAGTATTTGTAAGTCATTTTTTTTTACCATCTGTTAAATCATACATACCCTTCGCGATCCCTGCATCTTAAACTGCAATAACATTTGGGGTGGGTCTTGGTGAGGAAGTCATAGACACCTTTCCATGCATTGTATCCTGCCTACTTCACTTAATTTCATCTGCAGTATTGGGTTTTGGCAGTATTTATCATGCGCTTTTAGAACCTGAGACTCTTGAAAAATCTTTTCCATTTTATGGTTATGTATGGAAAGATATAAATAAAATTATTACAATTTTAGGTATTCACTTTATCTTGTTAGGTATAGGTGATTTTCTTCTAGTATTCAGAGCTCTTTATCTTGCAGGTGTATGTGATACCTGCCTCCCGGGGGGGTTGGTAAGAAAAAATACCAATTTAACTCTTAGCCCAAGTGTTATTTTTTGTTATTTACAAAAATCTCTTATTGGAGGAGGAGAAGGATAGATGGTTAGTGTGGATGATTTGAAAGATATAATTGGGGGCATGTATGGTTAGGTTCCATTTGTATACTTGGTGGAATCTGGCTATCTTAACCAATCCCTTTGCATGGGCTCACCGTGCACTTGTATGGTCCGGAGAGGCTTGTTTGTCTTATAGTTTAGACGCTTTATCTGTTTTTGGTTTCATTGCTTGTCAGGGAACTTCATGATAACAACTTAAGTGGACATATTCCTGTTTATCTTGAGAACCTGACGAACTTGGTGAGCTTGGATCTTTACTTCAACAATTTCGATGGTCCCATTCCAGACGCATTGGGAAAGCTGTTCAAACTACGATTCCTGTAAGAGCATCATTTCTTTACTGCACATTCAAATACTTCTTATTTTTTGCTGCCTGCAAAGTAGTGAGAGAGAGAAAAATGCAATTAGTTCCCATAATTCTCCAGTAAGATTAATCTTTAGTGGAGATCTTGTACTGATAGTTATGTTGATTAGCTCTATATCTTTGCTAGCTTATAGTGATGTTGTTAAAGAAAAGTTACTTGGAGCTACAAACTGGGGAAATAGTTCTTTCCTGTACCACTAGACATGATGAAGTGCTGTTCAAACATCACTGTGACTCAATGTTTCGAATTTCCATGCAATTGGGACATTCTTCTTCTACTAGCTACAACAAGAATCTCTAGATGTTTCTTATCCCTTAGCACGAGAATGCCAAAGCATCTGCAAACAAATTGATGTGGTGCTTACGGCATCTTAATGACTTAAATTTTCATGAGTCAAGTTGCTCAAAATGTTAACTGAAGGTGTGGTTTTTAAGAAACTATTGCTAACACAATCGCCCTACTATTTGCTCTGAAATAGCAAGCCCTTTAGGAAGGCTATATAACACAGATACTTGACAAGGTCTCTAGCCTTGAAAATGTTGTATGTGTTGGTTCCAGCAGGATTTTAATAATGAGTATATACTAAAGTGGTGGACATGAAACTTAACATTTTTGTTTTGCACGTCTCTGTAAGGATAGCCGACTCAACAACAATAGCTTGTCAGGTACAATACCCTTGTCCTTGATAAATATCACTGCCCTTCAAGTCCTGTAAGCACCCATCTTGAACTCTCTTCTTTTTCAGCCATCAGTACTGTGTTGGTTATAATGATGTGATACCAACAGTTTGCAAATTTGGTTGCAGGGACTTGTCAAATAATCGTCTCTCAGGACCTGTACCAGATAATGGCTCGTTTTCATTATTTGATCCCACCAGGTTTTCTAGATTGTAATTGAAATGTCCTATATCTGGAATTCTGGATGTTTAATATTGAATCATTAGGTAATTAGTAATTGCCTTAAGCAGCTTTGCAAATAACCTGGACCTCTGTGGCCCAGTTACGGGGAAGCCTTGCCCTGGATCTCCACCTCCTTTTGTTCCACCTTCAACTGATTCTTATCCTGGTAATCACTTTCACTCACAATGAATATACAATTATATCATCTTCGTATTGTGTCTTACCATGGGAATAGTTGGTATTTGATTTACTTTTAGTCCACTACAATCTTCTATAACTGCTCATGCATTTCAAGATTTTTGCTTTATTTTGTGCTGCAGCTGCCACTTGTTGCTCTAATAGCCTTGTTCTAATTACCAATTCTAAAAAATAAGTGTTTCTTTTAAGACTATTCCTGTTATTGGGAAGTGGAAATTATTGTTGTAATGGTGGTTATGTTGAAAACTTGAAATCAATGTGTTGAAATGAGTTTGGTTCTGACAAATTTGCTTTAGGAGACTGAACTGCATTATAATTTCAGGAGAAGGCAACCACACTGGAGCAATTGCTGGGGGAGTGGCTGCTGGTGCTGCTTTACTGTTTGCAGTGCCAGCTATTTGGTTTGTGTATTGGAGGCGAAGGAGACCACCAGAGCTTGTCTTTGATGTACCTGGTTTGCGTTTCTCCTTCAAAATAGACTAGTTTTAATGTTTGGAGTTTGGATCTGAGATGTTCTTCTAACTCTGTTCTTTCTCCAGCTGAAGAAGATCCAGAAGTCCACTTGGGACAGCTCAAAAGGTTTTCTTTGCAAGAACTACTGGTTGCAACAGATAGTTTTAGCAACAAGAACATTCTTGGCCGAGGTGGATCTGGTAAGGTGTACAAGGGATGTCTGGCTGATGGCACATTGGTGGCAGTAAAAAGACTTAAAGAGGAACGGACGCCAGGAGGGGAATTGCAGTTTCAAACAGAAGTAGAAATGATCAGCATGGCTGTGCATCGAAATCTCCTGCGGTTGCGTGGGTTTTGCATGACACCTACAGAACGGCTGCTTGTTTATCCATACATGGCTAATGGAAGTGTTGCATCCTGCCTAAGAGGTACTACTTGTTGGTGAGGTCATCTCTGCTATCATTATGCTATAAACCCCATCAAACTGCTTTGGTTTACTCGTTTATGTGATTTTTACACTAAAGCTAAGCTTTACTACTCATTCCAGTTTCTGCTGCTGTTATACCTCCATAACCACTCTATTTCATTTATATCAATGGGGATTTTAACTTAAAACACCTTTACAATGTGAAATTGGTACTCATGATCCTTTTTTATGTATTCTTGTAGAACGTCCGGCATCAGAAGCTCCTCTTGATTGGTCGGGTAGGGAGAGAATTGCATTGGGGTCTGCAAGGGGTCTTTCTTATTTGCATGATCACTGCGACCCGAAGATCATTCATCGTGATGTGAAAGCTGCAAATATATTATTGGAAGGAGTTTGAGGCAGTTGTTGGTGACTTTGGGTTGGCTAAACTTATGGACTCCAAAGATACCCATGTCACAACTGCTGTACGTGGAACCATTGGGCATATAGCCCCTGAATATTTTTCCACTGGAAAGTCGTCCGAGAAGACTGATGTTTTTGGTTATGGAATCATGCTCTTAGAGCTTATCACTGGACAGCGGGCATTGGATCTTGCAAGGCTTGCCAATGATGATGATGTTAGGCTACTCGATTGGGTAACTCACGCCTTCCTGCTTGTTATTTATCAGATGCTTCTTGTGCATGTGTTCAAACTGCGGGAGTTTATTTTGTAGTGATTAATGATGTTCTAATCTTGGTTCAACAATGTTAAATTTGGATATATATATGTTAATCTTGTTTTGTGCACGGATGCATTAAATAATGCTCTTGGCTTTGGTCAGTTGGATCCTTGTTTCACACTGTTGTGCTGTCTCTGCTTATTCCCTTCTCCTTTTTCATAAAACCATGCCCAGTTTTGCAACTCAAATGTTTTCATTGTGTCCTAGTTACTCTGGTGATTATATCCCAAAAAAATTTAGTGTTCTGAAATTTATTGAGTTGATAAGAAACAGGATTTGGTTTCTTACCACCTGTTATCTCTTAGCTTATTTTTTTTTTTCTTCTTAGGGTGCTTTGATCATTCAAATTCCTGTAAGGCTTGAGGGAAAGTTTGGAGTCTCTTCTCCATGTCATATGTGTAGACTGGGCATTCTGCCTGAACTCACTATCTTGCCTTAAGAGAAGCCTTATATTTCACCATATGATATAAGAGAAGCCTTATATCCTGTAGACGGGGCATTCTGCCTGAACTCTACTATGGAAAGTTTATTTGGTTATCTCATGGAATTAGTCTTTAAATAGCATCTAGGGCGTAAACTTATTACCTTAGATAGCTGATTCAAAGGTAGTTGGTGCTATCATCATCATTCATATGGTGATTTGCGATTAATTTTGGAAACTGTCATCCTAGAATGCCTCTTATTTCTGCATTTTCTCTTATT
>Ga0325402_1000846_pt1 | contig 23368 bp, 14 predicted proteins | sample PopdelMetagenome_22_FD_207212 | JGI IMG/M metagenome (GOLD analysis project Ga0325402, IMG submission 207212) | Populus deltoides microbial communities from Bellville, Georgia, United States - Xylem-PdKOR-R3 | ecosystem: Host-associated > Plants > Phyllosphere > Stem > Wood/Secondary xylem...
CAGGAATTGGAAATGGAATTACCGAAGGTATTCTTGAATTTGTGCTTCATGGGAGCACTTCAGAGTACAATTCAGTACAAAGTTGTTACCAAATCTGAATTTTGTCATTCCATCAATTTGATATCCTCGGCTATTCAAATTATTTTCGCTTCTCTCTTCATTTCACATTTTATTGGCAAAAGGCTTCATACTGCATCCAAAATGTTGGAGAAGGTTGTGTTCTTCCTTGCAGCCACAACATTTTTCTTTGCTATATACATTACATCCCCTTGGGTGTCAAGAGTGCTATATAGGTTGTCTATGTCATCTCCTTGATCGCTATTGCCATCTATAATTGCCTTTGGACGCTTGTATTTGGTTTTGAAATACAATCCCACGTTGAGATTTGTTATACTCAGAGTTTGTTACATTATATGTTCTTCAAAAATGTCATAACTTCCATATTCAAAATTTGTATTGGTTATCAATATAACACAAACATATGTAAATTAGCTATGTATTACTATAATTATAAAGTACCAAAAAACTAAAACCCATCTCGTCTTAAATTATTAAATGACATCCAAGATATAATTTACAAAGGGTGCACACGCCTCCCCTTTGCAGGAACGGGCAGAAACTTTTTTTTTTGAATTATAGAAAGACCATAACAATGTTGATCCCATTACATAATTGCAAAAATATCAGGTTAAAAAACAAAAGTACCCTTGACCCCTTCACCTCATGAGATAATTACAAGAAAAATGACGTAAAAAAAAGTTGACTTCATGGACTAAATAATAATTACATTGAAAATATAAAAATACCCCTTAGACATTAGTTAAATTGTTTTTTTTTCAAGGGCATGAAAGTAATTATTTTGTGCAATAAATATGTAAAAATATAATTTCACTCATAAGTGTGTGTTTATTTTTAATTTTTTTTATCATTGAAGAGCTCATTAGTTGTTTTATATACTATGCACAATTTTAATAAATTTAAACTCAATCTATATAGTTGAATTGTCATTAAAAAATGAGTATTTTACAATTATTGAAGGTACTCACTTTCAATCTATACAGGGTATTTTTTTAAAGTATTATTTACTTGAAAATACATCAAAATATTTTTTTTATTTTTTACATCAGCACACCAAAATCATAAAAAAATACTAAAAAAAATTATCAATATAAATATAGTTTTTAAAAATAAAAGCTATCACAATCCTAAATAGATTTAATCTTGAGGGGTATCTCAACTGGTTAATCTCTGAGCTAGTTTGCTCTTTAATGATCATGAGTTTGAATCATCTTAGATCAATTGAAGGCTTACATGGTCGTTAACTTCATGATCCGTAAAATTAGTCAAGGTATATATAAGCTGACCCGGATACCCATATTAATAATAAAAAAAACAAAACAATAGAAGAAGTTGTGGGTTTGGAATCATCATGTGGTCCATCTAACCCATATTCCACACTCCGTCTCATGTCTTCTCGACATAGACATTATGGGGTAAATTACAAGAGGGTGTTTAAGAAAACCGATGTATATAGAAAAATAAGAGGAAAATGACTTGGATTCTTGCATGGCAGAGGCCATACTTTTTTTTTTTTGGATATGTAATTTAAAATATAGTTGTAATTAATCCAATAATTGAGGATAACATTTGAGGATTTTTTTTACCTCATTTAAAAAATACATAAATATCTAGGAACATTCATAATTAATAAAAACATGGGAAAACAAAGTGGAAAAGAGGGAGTATTGATTAATTTCTTCCCATCAAACTTATACATACAGAGGGATTTTTCATCATACATGCTTGTACAAGTAATGCATTGAACTTAGAACACCTAAGAAGGCTGCGAGATTATATGTTGAATTCCCATTGTTTCAAGCATCAATTGGCTTTTATGTTGTCAATTTCAATTGTTTGTTAAAGATGAAATAAATGTGGGATGAAATTGTAAATGAAGTAATATCCAAGAGAGTAATCAAAAACATTAGTGGCTTAATGATTATTAAGGTTTATTCATAAATATCTACTCTAATATAAAATAGATAATCCAACATTTTAGATTAAAAAATAGATAATCCAACATTTTAGATTAAAAAATTACAAGTCCGATTGACTTTTCTCAAACTCCAACATTCGGATGATGACTTCATCTTGAGGTCCGAATCTGATTATCAACAAACTCCGTCTCTTTCCATTTTTCTGGTATAAATAAGCAGGCAATATCAGAATCACAAGCATACTTTCTCGATAGTTTTTTTCGTTTCTTATAAATTATCTCCTAGTCTTCTCAAACTTTATAGCATACAGCACAGGAAAACCATGGAGAATGGTGCTCGAGTTATCAAGGATTTTATTCTTTCAATTCCAGAATCTGTGTCCCGACTCTGGCATAGAGCTGGACAACTAGAATCACAGCACCTACCACGTCCCACCATGAATGAAGAAGAAGAGCTGGTCAACAAGTTCCATGCTAAGCAGGAAATGGAATGGCAGAAGACGCTTATAAGCATCTGCTTCACATCAGGGCTTGAAATAGCCCTTCATTTTCACCAAATTACGGATTCCAAACTCGATTCCTTGCATTTACTCTCTATTCTTGTTGCAATTCTCTTTTCCTGTCTCTTTGTTTCACATTTTATCAACCCCACCAAGTTTCCGAGGACATCCAAAGTGTTGGGTAAAGTTGCAGTTTTCCTGGCAGCCACCGTGTTTTTCATCACCATTTCAATCCCATTCCCCCCTGGTGTCAAGTGGGCTACTTGGATAATCTATGCCATTTCGTTGCTTGTTATTGCAATCTGCAATTGCTGCTACTAGACACTAGCTTTACATGGCATATATTTTTTCTATCAGTGTTTGTCTTTGTATTTGTTCTTCGTAATAAAGCTTCCATTTGCATGTTGGAAGGTGTTGAAATTCAGTGTAAGCACGGTGATATATAGCCTTTGATCAATATAACATAACATGGGCCATTCAAACTTCTTATGGGCTTGCATCTTTCGACTTGAGAATTTGATGGCTAAGCCTAGGCAGGGCCTGATTATCTTATTTCTTTCTTGTCTTTGACTAAGAGTAAACTTCTTCTAAAAATTAATTAGGGCTAACAAATTGCTATGTGCACCCAGTCTGAGGCTGTCCTTTGTCTAGATAGAGCCTTGGAAACTTTTTTTTTTTTTTTTGACAAATCCTTCCAAGCTATGGTTGGCCTCCTCTTTTTTTTTTTATAGTAATGTAACTCAGTCGAGAGGTAATATATTAGTGGTTAACACAAACACTCATAGGAGATTAAACTTAAAATATTGATTATAGGCCTAGATAATAACATTTTGTTTTTCTTTTCAACAATTTTGTATTCTTTAAGGTTTAGGCACCATTCTTAACCTTTCTTATTAGATTGATGACTTTATGTCTGTGGATGTGTTTCTATTTAGTTCTTTACATTGAAAAAAAATATCAATACTAATTTTAAATAAAGATCAAGTCTTTTTCACCAAATTAATCTATTGAGGGGTTAGGTTAGTTCATTTACATTGAAATCAATAATCATTGCCTTTTTAGACCACGTCTAATCAAACTAAGAAAATGAGTATTTTATATTGCATTTCAGAAGCGTTTTTAAAAAATTTAAATTTTTTTAAATTAATATTTTTTATATTTTTAAATCATTTTAATGAGTTAATGTTAAAAATAATTTTTAAAAAATAAAAAAATAAATTATTTTGATGTGTTTTGAAATAAAAAATACTTTGAAAAGTAACCAGTACCACACTCCAAAAAACACAAGCTCTACACACACACACACAAAAAAAATCAAGGCTTTATCCTGTGCTTTTTCGCAAAAATATGACACTTAGATGGATCATTTGTATTATCTTGTAAAATATACATGTATGAGAAAATTCTATTATTTTTATTAATATGCGGGTTTAAATTAGTTTGTGTGTATTTTAATTAATTTTATAAATTTTAAAATTAATAATTATATAAATCTTTAATGATTTAAAAAAAAAATCAAAAACAAACACAAAGAAAGTATATCTTACATGTAGAATACGATGTTAAGCGGATCATCATGAGAGGTTGCTTTCATATCTTGCAATTTCACATTATTAATTGCTTTCCGAAACTTATCATGGTTAATTGGTGTTGCGTTCACATATTCAATACAGCCCCTAATCTTTTATCTCATAAAACCCATCTCCAGCAAGAAGTTCAAGAGTTTGTGCATGGCAAGGAAACACATGGTAAATCATCGCCAATGAGATGTTTTTTTTCTGTATAGCAAAAATCCGGTGATCTCTATCTCTATCTCTTTCTCTTTCTTTTTAAATCAAAGATTAAAACTTAATAAAAATAAATTTTTATATCAAAATTAAATTAAAAAGATATTTAGGAATCAAAAAGGTATATGTAAAGATTGAAGATGAAAATGAATTTTTTAGAATTTTTAAACCATCACCTATAACGTATTTTTTACTTTTGGCAACATTTAATGTTTTCTAAAATAATATAATAATAATTGTTTTGCTTTTTTAATTTGAATCACTTTGTATATAATTTTTTTTTAAATGCTAATTTTTAACAGAAATCAAATCTCTTCTGTCTGTGTACTCAGGAGTATAATAACAATTATTTTTTTTAATTTAAATTATTTTTTATAATTTTTTTTAAAATACTAATATTAAATACAAATCAAATCTCTTTAATTATAGTTAATATATGTTTGAGAGTATAATAATAATTATTTTTTAAAGTATTTTTATTTAAAAATATATTAAAAAAATTATTTTTTATTTAAAAAAATTATTTTTAATATTAGAATATTAAAACAATATGAAAATATAAAAAAATTAATTTAAAGAAAAAAAAATTATTTTTTTTCAAAATAATACTTTTAAAATATAAAAATAAACAAGCTCAGGTTAGATAGTTCATCTGCATTGAAATCTGCCTTTTTGGACCACTTCTAAGAAAACCCAGAAAGAAAAAAAAAAAAAAAAAGTAACTCAGGCTTTATAGTTTATACACGCGCAAAAAAAGGCAGTCTTTACTTATATTTAGCTTTATCTGTGTGCTTATATATATAAAGAAGACAAATTTGGAGTGTGGAAGTGAATCACGGAGGCTTTCTATACTGCAAATTTTTGGATGTCATATTACTGGATTGTCCTTGCTATTCATAGAAAGGAGGTGAGTGACGTACTAATTAGACCATGGATGTTGAGATATTGTTTATTGACTGCTGAAAGCTGATGTATCTTGATTTCTTGGTGTGTGCAGGCGCATGATTGAAGAAAGTGAGGTTTTGCTTTCTGGGTTATTTCTGTCGATACAGGTAAAAGGTTAGGTTTCCCAAGTGTAATTATTGAGTTGTTTTTAGTTATTAAAAAAAAAAGGCTAAAGAGAGGAAATTGAGCTCTTCTGTTTTGCGGGTAGATAAAAATCTGAGCAGAAAGAGTGAAACTTTGAAAGATTTGAAGTTATGCAAGTGAGGGGAGATATTAGGAAACGAAGAATTGAGTTTTTGTATGGTATTCTGATTGAAAAGAGGGGAGAGTATTTTGGTTAGTTATATAACTAACGAAAATGGAGAACCCCTTCTCGTCGAAAGAAATATGGATGGGTTATTGCGCTTAGCCAAGAGCTCAAATAGATAGTGTCCCACCTTTCGATGATTCTCTTGGGAATTCATTGTTGGAGGACCCATTCAACTTCTTTTCAGAGCTTAGGAGTTTTGATATGTATGCTGGATGGTGCGACAGCCCGTCAGCTATGGATCAAATGCTTGCCTTCGATGGGATGCCATCTTTTCCATCAACATCCTATGTGCAGAAAGTTTTGCAGAACAAACTTCTGCTCCCTTACTGGATAAAATAAATACTTCTGGGACTTCTTACAATGGTGGAGATAATGTGGTGCTCCAGCAAACGTATTCGTATTTTGGTTATCCCTCAGATTCCATTGATGCTGATGATCTGGGTGCAAAACACAGTAGCGGTGCTGGTCCACAAAACTGTTTCCAAACACCTCAGATTGTATTATTTCTCAGCCAACTGGCCCATCATCACTTGCTGAGAGGATGCTAGGGGCATTATCCTTGTTCAAGGATTCATCTGTAGGGGTTATTTACGTGCAAGTGTGGGTTCCCATAGGAGTGGGGATCAATACGTGTTGAGCACCTCAGAGCATCCATTCTTGGTTTGACCAAATGCTAGCATGGTTTACCACTAGACCTTCCTGGTCGTGTGTTTATCTTTAAGATTCCAGAATGGACTTTAAGTGTAATTTATTATAGCAAGCCTGTGTACTTTAGGGCAAAGCATGCATCTGATTATGAAGTACGGGGTTCTTTTGCATTGGTCTTTGATCCAGATGAGATGTCCTGCTGTGCTGTTCTGGAACTTGTCTCTGTGAAGGAGAAACCAGATTTTAATTCAGAGATGAAAATGTTTGCCATGCACTCGAGTTTAGCTTCACTTTACTGTATACTATATTGCAGAAGCTTTTGTTCTCTTCTATCTTTAGATGACAAATTATGTGACTTGACTAGCAACCTGTTTTCACTTAAAAGCCTAATAAGAGGAAACAAAAGGCATAAATTGTTTGTCCTGGAGAGAGAACAAAATGTTGTTCATAAATAAGTTTCTCCCTTTAAGATCCTCTTGTTCCAGCTTATGCAATATATTTGGATTGGAGTCCAGCCTTTAAGTACTCACTCTTGGTATGTTGTTGATAAATAAGTTCCTTTCCCTTGCCACTATGTTTTAGAACCATAATATGCTGTATTTTGAACAGGAAAATGTTAGATTTATCTGCATTTTGGCAATAACTTCGTGGTCTTGCATATTCTGCATCGTTTAAGGATGACAACCAAAATTGTTGTGTATACTATGTTGTCCACAATGCAATGAATTGACAAGGGTAAGGTCGAGCAACTGATTTGCATTTACGTGGTACTTGGATCATCCTTGAGATTTTCAGATTACATAGACAGGTCCATAGCAGTTTGCATTTATATAATATTTACATGGTATATATGAAATGATGAAACAACTCATAGTTTTTAGTTCAGCCAGAAATCTCCACAGGAATGTGCAGGAGGGGCAAGGCAACCAGATGATTGTTTCCCATATTGCACATTTTATGTCTCTACCAATTATACTATATTGTTTACAATAATGGCCATTCACAGCTGATTTGATGAGCATTGAGTTCCTTTCTCATGCAGCCCACATTCTCTGGTAAGCTTCCTTGAAGTTGAATTCCTATATGTTGTCTGAATACTTTCTTTCCTATCGATGATTTACGTCTTTCATATTCTCATTTCTTGCCAAAAATTCTCAATGATTTCCAAACCTCTGCTCATAATATGCCTCAGCCTTGGAAGCCAAATCATTCCTGCATGAGTTGACATCACTCGATAGCAATCTTAGTACCACTTCCAACCTCTCGTTTTCACTGTCGAACTGCATGTTGGCTAGATAATTAGAAAGACTGTCATACCTTTATCTTCAGTAAGGGCACATTAATGTTAAAATCTTACCACAAAATCAGGATTTGTCACTTCTTCTGGAGCTAGCATAAACTTGATAACATACACACCACAGTCATGTCTGCACAGAAAGAAATCATGTCAACTGATGTGGCTTACAGTATTTTAAAGGTACTCAACATGTGACCTAACTACTCAATATAATGTGGATCATAAATATATATGTACCCATTTTGTTGCTGTGGGACATTCGATGGTCTTTCCACTCTGAAATCTGTGAAGGACCAAACTTTTTGGTAGTTCTGATCTATATCATCTTTGAAAAGGGCGTCCAGGCTAACCAACTGGTTTGTGAAAATGTTTTGGCAGGAAAAAGTTCATAAAGCCCATTAGTACAGTGGTTAACTAAGGTAGCTCATAAAGTATGCAGCCATTTACCAAGTTATGCAGTCGCCTGTCAACCCAATCACTCTGACATGATGCAGCTAATGAATCCCATATCTCAACAACTTGCTTTTTCAATTGTAGTACAAATAGAAAGAAATGCCTTCTTTCGTTGTCAAACACAGGAACAAACGCCTGCAAATATAGGTTTCACAGCATAACTAAGCATGGGATGCATTAATTGGACTAAAGAAAACCAAACTTCACCTTTTCATAGCACAAAAGATCTGACATGTAGTTTTCCTTGATCCTGTGCTTTTTCGCGAAAGAAATACACTTAGATGGATCATCTGCATTCGCCTGTACAACACATGAGTATAAGGAAATTGTGTTTTTTCATGCAGTGGACTTGTAAAATTGAACAGAATAAGATGTCAATTGTACAAATATGATCTTGGAACCTACCGCAAAAACAATTGGCAGATACCTATTTACAGAATCTTCCATCTTCCTCTTAACTAAAGTCATGGCATCAGATATCGTAGAAAGGACGTTATCATCAAGCCAGGTCTCTGGTCTCAGAGAGTATAGTTCCCTCCGAGATAAATGATAATTCTTGCATTGGACAATAGTCTCACTAGCAGAAACAGGTACAGAATAGGTCAACTGGTGAACTTAAATGCATTCAGCTAAGCAAACAATAACTTGGGGGAAAAGAATCTGACCTCTCACTCAGTGAAGAATCAAAGACATATTGGATTAACTTTAAGTCCTCTGGACTGGTAGGTTTGCTCACTATAAACGGACCAACCAAATATTTGGACATTTGCTTCCCAGGTGAGTCAAATCTCACATTTGAGGAGACCAGAGAAGAACCAGGCTTCCCTTCCTTGCTGCTGCAAATATGGATGACAAAAACAAATTGAGAAAAATGATAATCCCATAAAATGCGAACATTCAATTACGGGCGATGACAACTATAGCTACAACAGAACAATCACATTCACTAGCTACAACAGAACAATCACATTCACATGTTACGGGCGATGATAATTGAATGTTATTGCTACCAAAGAAAAACTATCTAGTTGATTTGAGGGATAAAATTAATAATAATAATAATAATAATATAAATTGTTGTATAAGTATTATTATTTTATTATAATTGATGGTATTAATATTAAAAATAATATTATTTGCGGCATAAATATTATTATTTTTATTACAATTCAAAATATTAATATAAAAAAATATTATATTTGTGGTATAAATATTATTATTTTTATTATAATTGAAAGTATTAATATTAAAAATAGTATTATTTGTGCTATAAATATTATTATTTTATTGTAATTCTCTTGGGTTTTGCGTCAGGACCCAATTCTGTTTGGTCATGTGTCGAGACAAATCAACCTTGGATCATGCGTTAGGACTTACGTCTTATGATCCAGATATCGGACCCAATATAATTGGGTCCCGACACCAGACCCATTAAACTTGGATCCAGTGTTGGAACCTAACAGAATTAAATCTGAACACAGGATCCAAAATTAATGGATCTTGATGCATGACCCAATAAAATTAAGTCCCACTACCGGACCCAAGACTAATGAGTCCAGATACATGACTCATTAGACTTGGATACGATGTTGGGACTCAATTCCTTATTTTTGTATTAAAAAGAAATTTGAAGCGCTTGCTCATTTTCATCTGCTGAATCATGAAGCTTTCGTATTAATCTTTTTATTGTTTGGTGTGTTGGTGTACTATAACAGCATACATTACTATTTTATGTATTGGGTCTTCTAATTATGTTAAACCTTTCATCATGCAGTAAAAATGTTAAATATTATTTTAGAATTAACAAAATCTATTCCATGCTTCAAGCTTAGAAAATGTTGTTTTTTCACATTTGTTTTTAACCGTTTGGTTAGGGGTTTTTTTATCTTTTTTTAAAAAAAAAAACAAGGTGCTAGGACTTTGTTACTATTAGAAAAAAAAACTTGAATTTGATTTCAAACAGAAAATTAAAAACTATAAAAAATTAAAAAAAAATAAATTTTTGTTTTAGACATGACAATCATCCAAGTCCAAGATACTAGTACTTTGTAGTTGGTCAAGTCCAATGTATAAATATTGTTATGCTACTATTTCACTGGAATACATATGGCATTGAAAAAATGATTAGGGAGAAATTGATCAATTCTAGTTTTAGTGGGGCTGCAGGCCCTGAATTGCAAACACCTGGCGCTGGGGCTGGCAAGCTCTAGGCGCCCACGCGCCACGTGGGGTTGCAAGCTCTAATTTGCAGATACATGACACTAGAGCTGCCCTAGGCGCTAGGGTCAGATCCGCGCGCATGACTACAAATCCAGGCGAGTGGGTTTGAAGACCCGCTCAGGACGCCTTAGTCTTGGATCCTGCGTCAAGACCCACTGCTTATGGATTTTATATCAGGACCCATTTTGCTTGGGTCCTGCGTCCGGACCCAGGTCTCGTGGGTTCTGCGTCGGGACCCAATCCTCTTGCGTCCTTTATCAGGACTCAAGGTTCTTGAATCTTGGGTTTCTTAATATAATTATTTTTCTTATAATTCAAAATATTCATCTCAAAAATATAATTATTTGTATTATAAATATAATTATTTTTATTATAACTCAAAATATTCATATAAAAAATATTATAATTTGTGTTCAAAATATTATTATTTTTATTATAACTTAAAGTATTCATATCAAAAACATTATTATTTGTCTTATAAATATTATTATTTATATTATAATTCTAAGTATTAATATAAAAATATTATAATTTGTGTTATAAATATTATTATTTTTCTTATAATTCAAAGTATTCATATCAAAAATATTATTATTTGTATTATAAATATTATTATTTTTATTATAATTTTAAATATTAATATAAAAAATATTATAATTTGTGTTATAAATATTCTTGTATTTCTTAATATAATTATTTGTGTTATAAATATAATTATTTTTCTTATAATTAATATTATTAATAAAATAATTAATAAATTAAAAAACATTATTATTATTATTATTATTATTATTAAATTTAAAAAATACTATCATTACTATTGAAGAAAAAGCATCATTTTTTAAAAAGATTAAAAAATATAAGAATTTGAGCAGACAAGTTAAATATTATTGTTGGGTCTAGTGTTACAGTTAGACTCGACGCTCTTAGATCTGGCATTGTGACTAGACCCAACACTCTTGAATCTTAAATTTTTTTAATATTTTTTTATGAAAAATAAAAGGTTGGCTCACGTCATTTGTGTTATAAATATTATTATTTTTCTTATGATTAATTTTATTAATAAAATAATTAAAAAATTAAAAATATTATTATTATTATTATTAAAAAATATTATCATTACTATTAAAGAAAAAACATCATTTTTTAAAAAGATTAAAAAATATAAGAATTTGAGCAGACAAGTTAAATATTATTGTTGGGTCTAGTGTTACAGCCAGACTCGATGCTCTTGGGTCCAACATTGTGACCAGACCCAATATTCTTGAATTTTAAATTTTTTTAATATTTTTTATGAAAAATAAAAAATTAGCTCGTATCGTAGCGCGTTCCACCTAACTAGTAATAAACTAAACAAAGAACTTACTTGTTTTCAGGGCTTTCCAACCAGTCCTGTCCACATATAAAACCCTCTATGGTCTCTGGCCCCAAACCATTGAATGCTGGATTCACCTTTGTAGCTTCACCGCTGATAGTAGACTTGTTTTATAGGCTTGTTTATTTACATGGTATTTATGAAATGATGAAACAACTCATAGTTTTTAGTTCAGCCAGAAATCTCCACAGGAATGTGCAGGAGGGGCAAGGCAACCAGATGACTGTTTCCCATATTGCCATTTTATCCCTATACCAATTATACTATATTGTTTACAATAATGGCCATTCACATCTGATTTGATGAGCGTTGAGTTCCTTTCTCATGGAGCCCACGCTCTCTGGTAAGTTTCCTTGAAGTTGAATTCCTATATGTTGTCTGAATACTTTCTTTCCTATCGATGATTTATGTCTTTCATATTCTCATTTCTTGAATTCCTTGAAGTTGAATTCCTATATGTTGTACAGGAGAATTCAGATGATCCATCTAAGTGTATTTCTTTCGCGAAAAAGCACAGCACAAGATCAAGGAAAAAATTTATAAAAACAAAAAAAACTGTGGAAATAGTTTTAAAAATCTGCAGAAAACCCTTTTGTTGCAACTAACAGTTTTAAATATATTGGCTTTTGTCAGTTAGGATATTATATTTTTTATTTACCCGGATGAAACTTCTTGTTCTTGTAGCCTGTAAATGTAACACCCATGTAAAACACGGAGAGATGAAAACTGATGGAGCAAAGCGCACCAGAGGAAGCTTCCTCGTTAATTATTATTAAAATTAGAAGTCATGTCAAGATTGAACTTCTTTCAAATTTATCCTCTTTTCAATGATTACATGACAAGATGGTGATTGAGCTTATAAATTTAGGCAGGCAATCTAAATGCACTTGAGATTCTCAGCCACTTCCGTGTCATATGGATAATTACTCAATTAAGAAAACCTAGAGCTTGAAAAGCACAGGGATGAAATTGAAAAGAATTAAACTATCAGTATAGAGGAAAAATATCAGTAAATTTAAAGGGGCAGAAAATAAGTTAGTTTTGAAACACAGTGCCAAAAGAAGTATTTGCCGGGTCGCTGGTCAACGGTCACGCTGTCTGGTTGCTTTCTTCTAGCTGGAAAGAGGGGACGCTAATATTGTTAATTTGTTAATTCTTCCCACTCTAAGATGGCACGTGACGCGATGGAATAAGTGTAGATAAAACACAATATTTATTAAATATTATTTTTTAAAGTGTAATAATTATTTTATCATATTTATAAATAGTAATGTTTACTAAATATCACGTTTTTCAAGCTTGAGAAGGTAAAAATATATTATTATATTAATATTCTTTTAAATACCGGAATTTTTTAATTGGTTAGAATTCTGGCTTTGAATTTAAGTCACGTGGCTCTAAGAGTGGGAAGAATTAACAAATTTAGTGGGAAGAATGCAAAACCAAAGTAACCAATTAACAAATTTACAAATTACTAGACACGTGGCTTCACATTAACAACCCAAGTCGGTAGTCGAGGGGCTTGGGCTGTGTTAAACCGTGGTAGGTTACGTGACGTTACTTTCAAAACCAATTTACAAATTTGCCCAAGCTCCTCGAGGCTATACCCCCCCCCCAAGAGAGCACCATCAAAGCAACTAAGAGCAGCAGAGCAAAAAAAAAAAAAAAAAAAGAGAGCACCATCAAAGCAACTAAGAGCAGCAGAAGAGCACCATCAGAGCGAAAAAATAACGTCTTAGAAATAATAACGTATTAGCAGCAGAGCAAGCAATATTAAGAATAATATGGTCTTAGCAGCAGAGCAATATTTTTTATTTTAAGAATATTAAGGTCTTAGCAGCAGGCGTTGCCAAGCAAGATTATTATATATAAGTGCCCAAAGATAGATCCACAATCTTATAAATTATTCCGACAGTTTTTTTCGTTTCTTATAACCCAGTCTTCTCAAACTTTATAGCATACAGCACAGGAAAACCATGGAGAATGGTGCTCGAGTAATCAAGGGTTTTATTCTTTCAATTCCACAATCTGTGTCCCGACTCTGGCATAGAGCACGACAACTAGCATCACAGCAGCTACCACCTCCCACCATGAACCAAGAAGAAGAGCTGGCCAACATGCTCCATGCTCAGCAGGAAATGGAATGGCAAAAGACGCTTGTAAGCATCTGCTTCACATCAGGACTTGAAATAGCCCTTCATTTTCACCAAATTACTGATTCCAAACTCGATTCCTTGCATTTAGCCTGTATCCTTGTTGCAATTATCTTTTCTTGCCTCTTTGTTTCACATTTTATCAACCCCGCCAAGTTTCCGATGACATCCAAAGTGTTGGGTAAAGTTGCAGTTTTCCTGGCAGCCACCGTGTTTTTCATCACCATTTCAATCCCATTCCCCCCTGGTGTCAAGTGGGCTACTTGGATAATCTATGCCATGTCGTTGCTTGTTATTGCATTCTGCAATTTCTGCTACTAGACACGAGCTTTACATGGCATATATTTTTTTTTCTGTCACTGTTTGTATTTGTTCTTCGTCACAAGGCTTACATTTGCATTGGAAGGTGCTGAAATTCAGTGCAATCACGGTGTTATATATAACCATTGATCAATACAACATAATATGGGCCATTCAAACTTTTTATGTACTATCTATGAGCTAAGAACGTAGAAAGGACGTTATCATCAAGACGGGTCTATGGTCTCATGGGCATAATTCCCGCCGAGTTAAATAATAATTATTGCATTGAACAACAATCTCACTAGCAGAAACAAGTATAGAACAAGTGAGCTTAAAATCGTTCAGCTAAGCAAACAAGAACTCTTAGAAAAAATTCTGACCTCTCATTCAGTGAAGAATCGAAGACGTATTGGATTAACTTCAAGTCCTCTGGACTGGTGGGTTTGCTCACTGTAAACGGACCAACTAGATATTTAGACATTTGCTTCACAAGTGAGTCAGATCTCACATTTAAGGAGACCAGAGAAGAACCAGAAATCCCTTCCTTGCTCCTGCAAATATGGACGACAAGAACAAATTGAGAAAAATGATCATCCCATAAAATGTCAACATTTTATCGAAATTGGTTACATGTTCAGTGCCCTCCATTCAATTTCGGGTGACGAAAACTATAATTACAACAGAACAATCACATTCACATGTTGTCAACGCGTAAGACATATGCTAATACCTTAAAAAAACAATCTCGTTAAACAAATTGATACTATAATTTATCAACGTTGCACCATCAAGCTTAGGAAATGCATATCAAATTTAGCTTTTGCTATTGTTTTAGCGTCATGACCCTGTTAATAATCATTACAAGGGAAGTGTGTGACTTTGCAGCCAAATTTCATTAACCAATAATGGCAGGAAAAAAAAACAGGAAAACAATGTTCAGAAATTTAGGGGGAAGAATCATTTTGGATTCACCTGTCTCTAGAAAGTGAAGAACTCAATTGTTTTCAGGGCTTTCCAACCAGTCCTGTCCGCATATTAAAGCCTCTATATGATCTCTGGCCTGAAACCATTGAATGCAACTGCACCGCTGATAGTAGACTTTGATAGAATAGCTGATATTGGAACTGCTAAGAAATCACGAGCCATTTTGGATTCACCAAGTGCTGGAAAGGCTCTCCTAAATACCGATTAAGATCAAGTTTTTGTGAAGCAACCACATCGCCATCATCTTTCTGCTTATGCCACTCACGGAATCCCAGGAACTTATCATCAGAATCTGGATCATGTGATGTCAGACAAGTGGTGTCCTTAGAAGGTGATGCTAGATAACTTCAATATCTTCGCAATTGGACAAACATGTTTGTTTTTGCATCTCTCCATCTATTTTTTGAATAACTTTTTAAGTGTTTGTGTAGATTTGAAGTTCCCTTCTTGCTATCCCCTGTATACTTGTTTTTGCATCCTTTACATATGGCCCATACTGCACAATTTTCTTCTATAACCTTATCGAACCATTTCCACACTTCCAATACCTTTCGTCGTTTATTATCAGCACATATGATGAACATATTACCATCAGGATCTGGAGCAGGTTCAATTTTATCATTGTTTTTACTAACTTTAGAACCTCGTTCCCGAGTAATTCTTATTTTGAAAACATTCTCAAGCTCTTACAAGTTTTCCGTGGAGTAAGCTTCAGGTTCCTAACCAGGTCTTGCTGCTCTGAACTCTCTTTCATGAGGATAGGGAGAAAGAACTCTAATGTATAGATATAATCAGCATCAGTGCTCCTTAGCAGGATTGCAACCGCAGCATTCTAATTATACTTTCGTGCGTGATGAGCAAGAGAATACTCGCTTACATGCTTTTCCTTCACATCAGGCTCAAAGGAAGGAAGATATGTTCGATGGGCTTGTCCCGCAGCACCTTGCCCTGTGTTCAGAAATAGTTGCTCACAAGCATTCACAAAGCCTTGCAGCTCCTCAGCTGAATAACAAGCTGTACGCTCTATTGAAAGTTCACATGTCCTCAAAAAACCTGAATTACATAATCTGACATGAGATTTTGAAATACCATCAACAGCTCCCGAGGTATAATCACAAGGAATCCATGTCAGAGCAAGTGGCAATCTGTGTGTTTGGCATACAGCTCTGGTAACATTAGCGATTTCTGTTAACTCAGCTCTTTGATCCCTTGAAAAACACTAGGAAAAAAATTCTATTAGACAAAGTAGAAGACAACCTAATTTAGCATAGAAAAAACTGTATGGTACTACTGATAAATACCTCAGGACGAAGTCGAGGTTGTAAATTGATCCGTAAATCGGCAGCCTGCAAACAGTTGGGCTTATACAGAGTTTATAACACCATCAAACAAGACCAATGTCTCTTTGCACATATAATTTAATGGCACAAATATTTTGGACTCAAGCTAATGCAGTTGTAATAAGGAATGCCTCATCAGCTCTAATTTAAAGCTTAAAGATTGTTTCACCTCAGAAACACTAGCAAATGCAAACACAGCGATCACAGAAAATGAAGCTAATGGGGGAAAATTCACATTTTATGAGATTTCGAAAGTAGAAAAAACAATAACTTTGACTTCAAACTCGATATGCTAAGGAAATCTACTTTCTTTCATCTCTTTCTTATTCTCCTAAATCCTGATAATAAATTGGGTAGTATTTTCAACGTTGTCCAAAATCTGATTGAAAAAATATATGTAATGAAAACAAACCTGGAGAGCCTGGAAACCTTTTTCCGTCTCTAAATCAAAATCCTGTTTCTCCTCCATGGTCACAAGCTCCAGCACAGCACGGCAATGCATGGGTGCAGCAGAATCAAAGACCGGAAAGGCAATAATACCCCTTACTCCACAAGAGATGGCATCTGATAGGTGTGAGTATTCACTCGGTCTGTAATAACGTACATTTGAAGTCCATTTTGGAAACCCACAATTCCATACCCGAGCAAAAAGCTCTGGACATGAAAGCCCTTTCCGACCCTCCAGTTGACGATATTCAAGAAGAGTAGAATTTGGGACGCACAAGTGAGGGTAAGGGAGATTCCTAAAGAATTTTTACGCAACGATAACGCTTTTTCCATCTTTTCCCATAGACTCAACATTGCAGGAGGCAAATCATCATCGACGCAAGACAAATGTTCCAAATCCATTTGTATTTCGACAATTTTGTCCGCAACAATTCTTCTCACTCCTCAGACATCTCATCCATGGCTGGAAAGTGGAACGATGAGGAGTGGTTAAAGACTTGAAGGAGGTTGACTTGTTAACTTTTGACATGGGGTTTTAAAACTAACTTATTTTCAGCCCCTTTAAATTTACTGATATTTTTCCTCTATTCTCATAGTTTAATTGTTTTCAATTTTATCCTTGTGCTTTTCAAGACTCAAAAAAAACGCTAACAAGGTTTTCTTAATTGAGTAATGATCCATACAAAACAGAAGTGGCTGAGAATTTCAAGTGCATTTGGATTGTCCTGCCTAAATTTATAAGCTCAATCTTGTTATTTAATCCTTGAAAAGAGGATAAATTTGAGAGAAGTTCAATCATGAACTTCTAATTTTGATAATAATTAACGAGGAAGCTTCCTCTGCACACTTTGCTCCATCAGTTTTCATCTCTCCGTGTTTTACATGGGTGTTCCATTTACAGGCTACAAGAACAAGAAGTTTCATCAGGGTAAATAAAAAAACATAATATCCTAATTGACAAAAGCCAATATATTTAAAACTGTTAGTTGCAACAAAAGGGCTTTCTGCAGATCCATACTATTTCCACAGTTTTTTCCGTTTGTTATAATTTTTTTTCAAGATCCATTATAGGGACAGAAACAAAAGTAATTCATTTTTTTCATCTCAACTTCCCAGGTGAAATGAAAAAAATCCGCTAATCTTCTTTTCTTGCCCCGGTCTTGTATCTGCCATAGCTCATAACTTATGCAGCCAATATTTACCAAGTTATGCAGTCGCCTGTCAACCCATTCACTCGGACTTGATGCAGCAAATGAATCCTATATCTCAACAACTTGCCTTTTCAATTGTAGAACAAATAGAAAGAAATGACTTCTTTTTTCGTCAAAGACGGGAACAAACGCCTGCAAATATAGTTTTCACAGCATAACTAAGCATGGGATGCATTAATTGGACTAAAGAAAACCAAACTTCACCTTTCCACAGCATAAAAGATCTGACATGTAGTTTTCCTTGATCCTGTGCTTTTTTGCGAAAGAAATACACTTATATGGATCTTCTGCATTCTCCTGTACAACACATGAGTATAAGGAAACTCTGTTTTTTCATGTGGTGGACTCATGAAATTGAACAGAATAAGATGTCAATTGTACAAATATGATCTTGGAACCTACCGCAAAAACAATTGGCAGATACCAATTTACAGAATCTTCCATCTTCCTCTTAACTAAAGATATGGCATCAGATATCGTAGAAAGGACGTTATCATCAAGCCAGGTCTGTGGTCTCAGTGAGTATAGTTCCCTCCGAGATAAATGATAATTCTTGCAATGAACAATAGTCTCACTAGCAGAAACAGGTACAGAATAGGTCAACTGGTGAGCTTAAATGCATTCAGCTAAGCAAACAATAACTTGACGAAAAAGAATCTGACCTCTCAATCAGTGAAGAATCAAAGACATATTGGATTAACTTTAAGTCCTCTGGACTGGTAGGTTTGCTCACTGTAAACGGACCAACCAAATATTTAGACATTTGCTTCCCAGGTGAGTCAAATCTCACATTTGAGGAGACCAGAGAAGAAACAGGCTTCCCTTCCTTGTTGCTGCAAATATGGATGACAAAAACAAATTGAGAAAAATGATAATCCCATAAAATGTGAACATTCAATTTCGGTCGATGAACGCTATAGTTACAACAGAACAATCACTTTAACATGTTGTAATCTCATAGGACATGTGCGAATACCGTAAAAGACAATCTGGTTAAACAAATTGATACTGTAATTGAGCTTAGGAAATGCAAATCAAATCTTAGCATAGTTGATACCAAACACCGCACAGAAAGACAAAAGAGGATTTTAGTTTTTGCTGTTGTTGTAGTATCATGATCATGTTAATAATCATCATAAAGGAAGTGCGGGAGTTTTTCTTTCTCCACTTTGTAGACCAAATTTCATGAAACAGATAATGGGTAGGGGAAAAAAAAGGATGACCCAAGAATTTGAAGTTTGCAAGAGTTATTTAACGACCGATCCACTAGATCTGGCCAGGTTAATTCAAGCACCAAGTGATAATAAAACAACTAGTTTTCAAGATGATATAATTAGGATGAAAATATCTTGCTAGTTAAATTAACAGTCAATGCAACATTGCGCTCCTGTTATGCTTGAAATTGAAGCTTAAGATCATGAATTTTGAGTTGCTTTTCTATTGGGAAACGCTTGGATATACATAGGAGGGGAAAAACCAGAAATCTGGAGTTCAACTTTTTGATATATGATGTTTAAGTAAAATACCGACACACGCAGCAACGAAACAACATGTTCGTTTTTAAAATGGAAGCCTTATTATGAAGAACAAATACAAACACTGGCAGAAAAAATGTATGCCTAGCAGCAGAAATTGCAGATTGCAATAACAAGCAACGAAATGGCATAGATTATCCAAGTAGCCCACTTGACACCAGGGGGGAATGGGATTGAAATGGTGATGAAAAACACGGTGGCTGCCAGGAAAACTGCAACTTTACCCAACACTTTGGATGTCCTCGGAAACTTGGCGGGGTTGATAAAATGTGAAACAAAGAGGCAAGAAAAGATAATTGCAACAAGGATACAGACTAAATGCAAGGAATCGAGTTTGGAATCAGTAATTTGGTGAAAATGAAGGGCTATTTCAAGTCCTGATGTGAAGCAGGTGCTTACAAGCACCTTTTGCCATTCCATTCCCTGGTTAGCCTCTCCTTCTTGGTTCATGGTGGGAGGTGGTAGCTGCTGTGATTCCAGTTGTCGTGCTCTATGCCAGAGTCGGGACACAGATTCTGGAATTGAAAGAATAAAACCCTTGATAGCTCGAGCACTATTCTCCATGGTTTTCCTGTGCTGTATATATAAAGCTTGAGAAGACTGGGAAAGAATTTAAACGCAAAAAAAGAGACTGCAGGAGGGTGCTCTATCCACGCAGCCAAAGAAAGTCAATCACTCGGACTATCGTAATTTAATTGAGAAAACAACAACTTGAAAATAATGATTAGTATAAAAAAGTACTGGGAGATGACTACCATGTTTTGAAATTAAATATTTCATAAAATTTATTAAAAATATAGTAAAATATTGATTTACGATATCTCAAAAAATTATATATATTTCAAAGAATTTAGAATAATGTTATATTGAATAAATCTAACAATAACGGGTATGATTATTAATAAAAAAAACATAATTACCCTCTTTTTATAGTAACAACCAGTGTTTTAAAACCCGGGCCTGGGACCGGTCCGGGTGGAGGCAAAAATCCGTTCGGGAATTGGCCCGGGAAAACCCGGTCGACCTGGGACCCGAACAAACTCAGGTGAGACCCGGTCAATTTTTTTTTTACTGTCATTAAACGACGTTGTTTTTGGCCTTCTAAAATGCCAAAATGCTGAAGACTGAAGAGTGAAGAAGAACGAAGCAAAATCAGTAACCTAATTAATGTTACTCTTTGAAACCCAGCTGAGGAGCAGAGGATGTCTGACCATTGATCGCTGTTGTTTCTCTACGAAAAAGGTTTGAATCTCCTTCTTTCACTCTTTGTTTTCTTTATTCTTGGCCGTTTTCTCATTTCTGGCATCAATTTCAATTTCAGAACTCTCAACTCTGCTGCCATCGATTCATTGTTCGTTGATTCATTCGTAGCCTAGTCACCTCATGTATGTTTCTCTAGCTCGATTTCTGTCTTTTCTTCTGCCAGTTAACTTAATTTCTCTAGCCCGATTTCAACTTCTGCCAAAAAAATAAGAACTCTGTTGTTTGCATGATGAACTCTAGAATGTTGTTACCATGGTGCTTTTGATGAACTCTAGCCCGATTCATTGTTCGTTGATTCTTTTGATGCTGTTACGGTGTTACCATGATTCGGCAGTGAAAAAACGATGTGAGGAGGTGTCTAAAGATTGTAAGGTTTAGCTTACAATTTGGAAATATATGTAAATCCTTTCCTTTTTCTTTATGTTTTCAAGATTTTGAATCTCTTGAGTGTTTTATGGTAAGTGTTCATTTGCGAAGATTGCAGGCAAGATTATGAATAGGGATTGGGAGTTTAAATTATGACTGTTTAATGTTTATGACTGTTTTATGAACAAGATTATGACTGTTTTATGTCACTTTTTGATGTTTTTGTGCATGTTTTAATATTATGGGTTCGGAGAGTGAGATATTTTTACTTGTTGTGACTCTGTATTGTGTGGAATTGGATTGTTAGTTTGTTACAATTATGTTGAATTACACACCAAAAAATGCTGCTAGTTTGTTAATTTTTTTTGCCTAATCAGATTTACAGTAGTGAATTTTTTTCAGTGTTTTGTGTTGAATCTGTATTGTGTCTATTGCATTGTTAATTCTTTTGCATTGAATGAAAATCATGGGGCTGTCATTGTTAATTTCCTAGAGCATCAACTGAGTAGTCTTTTTCTGTTATGTGTGATTAACAATGAGGTTGTCATTGTTAATCCAATGAATGGATTGCAAAGTGAGTTGGCTTGAAATTATATTCCCTCTTATAAATTATGTCAGGTCTTAAAATGCTTCACATGGTGGTAGTACTCCAAGTAGTGATCCTTCAACGGCCCAATCATCTCAACCTTCAATTTCCATGTCAAGTGGTAGTAGAGGAAGAACATATTTAGCATGGGATCATTATAGAGAAGCTCCTGAACTTAGTGTTGGATGTAAAAAAACTAAATTAGTTTGTTTATATTGTGCTAAAGTATTTGCGGGTGGTGGTATTAATCGATTTAAGCAACATTTAGCTGGAGCTAAAGGAGAAGTTGAACAATGTCGCAAATGTCGTCCTGATGTTCAACATCAAATGGTTTTGAATCTTAAAGGAAATGCTGAAACAAAAAAAAAAGTTAGAGAAATGCAAGCAGATTTCAATCCATTTAATGCACAACAAAGGGAGCATGAAGAGATGATGATTAGGCACTTAGAAGATGATGATGATGATGATGGTGATGATGATGGTGAGGATGTCAATACTAAAAAACATATGTTACCACCAAAGATTGCAAAAAAGAAAAAGATTCAAAGCACCAACATTGTAAAACAATCGACTACAAGTTATGGGAAGCAGAAGAAATCTGCAACATTAGGGACATATTTCATGCAGAGAACAACTCCTGATGCTCAAAAGTCTCTTCAGAATTGTTGGCAAAGGAAGGAAGCAATTGAACGGTGTGATCTTGCTTTAGCGAAGTGGATGATTGATGCATGTGTGCCATTTAATGCTGTTAATTCTGTGTATTGTCAGCATGCCATAGATGCTATAACAGTAATGGGTCCTGGTTATAAAGGACCAAACTTGCATGCTATTCGTGGTTATTACTTGGCAAAAGCAGTTGATGAAGTCAAGATTTATGTTGAGACTTATCGAGAGATTTGAAAGAAGACTGGTTGCACATTAATGGCTGATGGATGGACAGATCAGAAGAGGAGGACTTTAATTAACTTCTTAGTATATTATCCTAAAAGAACAGTTTTTTTGAAAACCGTGGATGAATCAGATGTCTCAAAGACTGCTAGATTGTTGTATCCGTTGTTTAGAGAGGTTGTTTTGTATGTTAGGGTAGAAAACATTGTGCATATGGTGACTGATAATGCTGCAAATTATGTTGCTGCTGGCAAGTTATTGATGGAAGAATTTCCTTCAATATTTTGGTCTCTTTGTGCTGCTCATTGGATCAACCTCATACTCCAGGACATTGGTAAATTGCAGTCAGTTTGTTGTGTTGTTGAGCATGCTTCTGGTATCACAAAGTATATTTATAATCATTGTATTTGATGAGAAAGTTCACTGGAGGAAAAGAAATACTTCGTCCAGCTCCTACTCGTTTTGCTACCAATTTCATTGCATTGCAAAGCATTTTAGTTCATAAAGATGAGTTGAGAGCTATGGTGACATCTAGGGAATGGATCTCATCTGCTTATGCTAAAGATACAAAGGAAAAAAGTTTGTTGAGAGTGTGCTAGACTCTCTGTTTTGGGAAGAATGTGCAATAATTATACGAATGAGTGAGCCTTTAATTCGAGTTCTACGAATGGTTGATGGTGATGATAGACCTTCGATGGGATATTTGTATGATGCTATTCATCATGCAAAAGAAGAAATGATGAGGAGATTTCAAAAGAGAA
>Ga0325402_1000847_pt1 | contig 23363 bp, 16 predicted proteins | sample PopdelMetagenome_22_FD_207212 | JGI IMG/M metagenome (GOLD analysis project Ga0325402, IMG submission 207212) | Populus deltoides microbial communities from Bellville, Georgia, United States - Xylem-PdKOR-R3 | ecosystem: Host-associated > Plants > Phyllosphere > Stem > Wood/Secondary xylem...
ATTGAAATATCAATCAATTCATGGTTAAAATTTTTTCTTAGAAGACATGTTAACAATACCTAAACTTCTTTTTTACATTCAAAATCATATTTACTAGGACCCGCAGCATAGCACGAGCCAATGAGCTGGTTGAAACTATATAACTTGCTTCAAGGGGTAAAATTCTCTTTTCCACGTAACGCATTTATCATTACAAAATTGAATGGGTGTAGAATGTTTTTTTGAACTTTTATTTGCACAGTGTAATGTTTAAAATACCAAGTTAAATTTGCTTAACTTTTTTGTTAGGTGCATTTTTGGTATTTTTTAAATCTTTCTTAACATAGTGTAATTACAAAGGTACCTTTAGAAGAAAAAGATCTATAGCTTAGGTCAAGGAGATTTTTGATCTTTCCTATTTTTCCGTTAATATCATTTGGGGTTAGAGGCACTTAGGTCTTTTGATAAATTAAATAAAAAAAGTTGTTAGTGTATGCAGTGCACGCGCCAACGTGTGGGAGGCGCCCACGTCTTTTGGGTAGCACATGCGACACCTTTCGGTGACAAAAAAGGAGCAGTTGCCATCTTTGCCAATGATGCATATAGAAGCGCATCCATCAGAGAGACACTTTCAAGGCGTCTCTTAGTGTTTAGGCGGCGAATGAATTTTTTTCCTTCCCCTTATTTTCTCTCTCTTCCATCAGAAAACATGTTAGCACAACCAAAATTAAAAGTTGTCCTTCAATTTCTTCTTATTTTAATTATGACCCTCATTCTTTTGATTGCTTTTAATTTGTTTTGATTCATTTATTTTTTTTTAATTTCATCATTTAATATTTTGTTTTATTTGATGTTTATATTAAATTTAGTTCTTATTCTTTTGATTATTATTTTTAATTTTTTTTCAATTTTATCCCTTATTATTTGATTTAATTTATTGGATATTAAATTCCAATAAATTTTTAATCCAAAAAGTTAATGAACTCCACTTTTAATTTGGCTTCAAATATACCTATTAATTATGTTCTTCAGCATATAGGTGGGTCTCCAAAGTCGGTATTGATTTGCATTATTTAGGACCTATCCCTCATCAGCCTTGTCGGCAGTTCATTTGCAATAATATAGTGAACCTTTTTTCCTGTGATCTCATGTAGCATATTACTAGATAATTCTCCAAGCTATCCTATGATGAGAATAAATTTTTCTTACATGTAAAAAAATAATTTCCAGATTAAGGGAAATTTTTTGATGATCTTATTATACTCGGCTCAATAGATCAAACTTAAAATCTCCCAATTATACTTTTTATCTAACTCAAGCTTTAAATTAAACTATATAAGAGTTATCTCGGTATGACCTAGTCAACTTGATGGGTTAAAGAAAACTTAGATAACTGGTAAAAACATGGTTTGACCTTAAAAATATTTTCAATATGATATTTTTTTTAAAAAAAATATTGAGACGGAAACATATTAGATTAATCTAGGTCAACCTAGGTTAACCCGTCAAACCTGCGATTTGGGTTATGAACTCCATTGAGTTTAATAATTTTTTCTTAAATATTTTTTTATTTAATAATATGATAAAAGTAGACACTTGCAAAATTGAGTGTCAATTCAATATCGAGATTTTTTTTTCTGAAACTATGATAACCCTATAAAAACTAAATCAAAATAAATCATAAAAATTAATTCTCAATAATTATGTTTTTTTTTCTAGATCACTTTTTATTTAATAATATGCTAAAAAAACCAAGCACCAACCCAACATCAGTATGTTTTTCTAAAATCAAGATAACTTCATATAAAGAAAATCAAAATAATTATGAAGCTCAATTCATAATAATTATATTTTTTTAGGAGCTATTTTTTATTTAATAATATATAGATTGTTTTTTAGATGATGGTAAAAGTATCAATAAACCAATGTCGAGATTTTTTTTGATACCATGATATTCTCGTATAAAGAAAACAAAAATAACTAATAAATAAAACGTTGAAATATAAAAATAATAAGAAAAAAAAAAGCAAAAAAAATGTTACTGTTCTAATGAACAGTAACATGGATTTCTCTTACTCAACTATTTCTTCTTAATCTTCCTCAACAGTTTGTAGCTGTGTTAATTAATCTGTATATAGGTGGTGGGTGTAGTTAATATTGGATATTAATTTGCATTATTTATAAGCTAGTGAGTCCGTCCGTCCAGTGCATTATTTGGTAGGGCCAGGCATTGCATCTCATTTGACCACAACAGAGACATTATATTATAGTCCTTTAACTTTTATGATTCTTTAATTAAATCTTTCAACATATTTTTTTCTTGTTTTCCCCCCCTTTAATTTCATCCGTCTTTCATTTTTATTCTTTTTTTTATTTCATTTTATTCTTTAATATTTTATCAATTTTAAATTAATTTTCATAATTTATTTCAGTTTGTTTTTTATAAAATTATTCCAGTCCCAAATAAACATCTTAATATTTGGTTTATAATTGATTTTGTAAGTATGTATTTTTAATATTATATAATTAAGTAAACTAGTTTTTTTTGAAAAATCAAAGCTATCAAATTTAATAGAGTTTATGACTTGAGTTATATGTTTGACTAGTTAAACCATGAAACTCAGAACAATCAATATATTATTGTCTTAATATTAAAAAAAAATTTATCTTGAATTTTTTTAAAACAAAATAAAGCTTTTTACTTACCATTCAAGTTGTCTATGAACTATACAGTTTAATTCTAAACACATGATAAATAAAAAGTCATAGATTTCAAGAATATCATACTAATAATATTAAAAAAGTTTTTTTCCACCTAGATATTTTTTTACTTTTAAATATTTTTTTATTACTCACTTATAACCTAATATTTACTTTTGAGGGTGTTTGAGAATGTGATAACGATTGTTTTTTAAAGTGTTTTTTACTCAGAAATACATCAAAATAATATATTTTTTTTATTTTTTAAAAATTATTTTGACATTAACATATTAAAATTATCTGAAAATACCAAAAAAATATTAATTTAAAATAAAAAAATAAAAAATTTTAATACAAAAATAAACAGATCTTTTATCATTCATCACGTGAAAACAAAAACAAAAAAAAGAACCTTGAGGGGTGTAGATCAACTGGTCAGGTTCTAGGTTTAATCACTAGAGGTCATCAGTCTCATAAACTTTAGGGTTACTGGAGACTTATATAGTCGTTAATTTTAAGATTTATGGGATTATTTAAAGTGTATGTTAGTTGATTTGATATCCATATTAAAAAAAAAGAAAAAAAAGAAAAAGGAACGGGGGACATTCATTCCGCACACCAAAAATACAATAAGGGTGAGGTCCGCTCCCTCTGTCAATTCAAAATATTATACTTATTTGATCGTCTTCAGGTTGTGCGCGCACTAACCGGAAATAAATAAAACAAAAATCACTAAAACAAAAATAGCCGTTATGTCCTCTGTCTTGCTTGTACCACTAACACTAACAAATCCCAAGAACCCTCACCATCTCTCTCTCTTGTAAATTCAGTTACAAATCTTTCAACTTCTCCTCTGTAATTCTCAATTCATGTGATTTTTGTTGGTTTCTTACTCTATTTTAGAAAAAAGAAAAGAAATAATAAATCATATAAGCTACACTTCTTGATTTCTCTAATTCTCAGATACCAAAGCCTGTGCATTTCTTGATTCTCTCACTTGTTGCGACCAAAGCGGTGCAGTTTTCTCTGTATGTTACTAAAGAAAGATGGTAGGAACACCAGTAACACCAGCATCAAAGATGATACAGAGAACGCCGTCGACAACTCCAGGCGGTGGAACCAGGGTTCGCGAAGAGAAGATTCTAGTAACAGTTAGGGTTCGGCCGTTAAGCAGGAGAGAACAAGCATTGTATGATTTAATTGCTTGGGATTGTCCGGATGATCACACTATTCTTTTCAAAAATCCTAATCAGGAGCGACCTGCTACTTCTTATAAATTTGGTAATTATAATTATTTAGTTTATTTGTGATTTTGGATGATGAAATTGGTAATTAATTTAGTTTGCATTAATTGGTGGATTAATTATTATGTTCTGATAGATAAGGTTTTTGATCCGAGTTGTTCGACGCTCAAGGTTTATGAGGAGGGAGCTAAGAATGTTGCTTTGTCTGCTCTTACCGGAATCAACGGTAATTATTATTATTATTAATATTATTATTATTAATTTGCTTTTAGAGATATTTGGGCAAGTTTTAGTAAGGAAATTTGATTTTTGTAGCGACAATTTTTGCTTATGGGCAAACTAGTAGTGGGAAGACATATACAATGAGAGGAATCACGGAGAATGCTGTTACGGACATCTTTGAGCACATAAAAAATGTAAGTTGTGCTTTATAAGTGAAATAGTTAGTGAATTTTCACGCTTGAGTGAAAGGCCTTGTAATTGCTTAATTTTTGTTATGCAATATATATATTTTGTTACGAATTGTTGGGATTAAGAGATTTTTAGGCGGAGTGGAATGGAATGTATTTTTCTTTTTGTATGCTGACGACATTTTTCAACCTACAGACTCAGGAGAGGGTATTTATTCTAAAGGTGTCTGCGTTGGAGATCTACAATGAGAATGTTATAGATCTTTTGAATCGTGAATCTGGTCACCTTAGGCTTTTGGATGATCCTGAGGTATGCAGCAGGTTTTTGGAAAATGTTGATGAATATTTCCAATGGATTTAGCATGGCTAATAATTTTTTCATTCTTCTGGTAAACAGAGAGGGATCATTGTGGAAAAGCTAGTTGAAGAAGTTGTCAAGGACATCCATCATTTGAGACACTTGATTGGCATTTGTGAAGGTAATTTTACTATTCATGTCTGTTATATCTCTTTGGTTCAGATGTTTCAATCCCTGTACTATCCACCATCATGGCTGTACCATATTTCGGGGAAAGTTGCAGTTAAATCATGATACGAACCAATGATGCATTATTACATAATCCTAACAAACATTGGCCACTGCAGCTCAAAGGCAAGTAGGAGAAACTTCTCTGAATGATAAGAGCTCTAGATCACATCAGATAATACGGTTGGTGAGTTTAAATCACATTGTGAATTTTACTTAATAGTGCTTAGATTTAGTTATAGTTGGTTCTTTGTTACTTAATGAGATTTGCAATCTCAAGTGTTCATCTCATAATCAACTAGGTTTTATTTTATTTTTATTATTTTATTTTATTTTTATTTTACAAATGATCTGTTATTTCAAGTATACAAATAGCTCATGGGAATCAGGTTCCTTGTGTCTGTAATCATTTGTTACTTTCTTGGTTAAAGTTCAAATGTTCACTCATGACACTGACATTTTCTGTTGCTTGCATTACTGTTTCGAATAACAGACTGTCGAAAGCAGTCTCAGGGAAAAATCAGGGTGTGTGAAGTCCTTCCTAGCAAGTTTGGTATGTTTATGAACTTTCTCCTCTTCTCTATCAAGATTCATTGTAGCATGATTAATTCATTGAAGTGCTGGAAGCTCTACAGAATCTTGTGGACCTTGCTGGTAGTGAGCGTGCCTCACAAACAAACGCTGATGGTGCAAGATTCAAGGAAGGTAGTCATATTAACCGCAGTTTGTTGACACTCACAACAGTGATCAGAAAACTAAGGTCAGTTAGTGCTAAGGACCCAAACTAATGCATCATGGACTTCAGATTCTATACTATGTATCTGGTCATATTTAATAAACAAACTTACCATAAATATCCAAATCTCTCTACTGTTTTGTATTTGCTATGACTACAAATTTCAAGATCATTCATTAGAACCTTAAAATGACTAAAAATGAAGCAATTTTATTGAGATTGTTGAGTTAAGTTGAGTGTTAATATTTTTCCATTTGTTCCAAGCATTGGCAATTGGAGAATTTAAATATATTTTGAATTGGTGAAAACTTAGGCATCCTGGACTCTTTCTCTTGTCTAATTTATTTTTGCAGTGGTGGAAAGAGGAGTGGTCATATACCATACAGGGACTCAAAGCTCACACGGATATTGCAGCATTCACTTGGGGGTAATGCTAGAACAGCAATTATATGCACCATGAGTCCGGCTTTAAGTCATGTGGAACAAACAAGGAATACACTTTCATTTGCAACTAGTGCAAAGGAAGTTACCAACAATGCCCAAATAAATATGGTATGTTGTTTTAATTATAGTTTCCTCCTACAGAGAATTAGCAAACTATCCTTCAGTTATCACAAGATTTTTCTGTCTCCATAATGGATTAACTTGCTGGGTGCTTAGCATTGGTGTCACCATGAATCTACAGCATCTTAAATTTGAGCTGCTTATCAACAGAGTCTTAGAGCACGTTTGGGAATGCGGCTGCGTTCCCAAAAAATTTGAATTTTTTTTTTTACTAAAATTTAATTTGGTTTGTATGTTTTGGATCGTTTTGATGTGCTGATGTCAAAAATGATTTTTAAAAAATAAAAAAACATCATTTGCATGCATTTTGGCACGAAAAGTTATTTGAAAAGCACCCGCAACCACACTACCAAACATGCTCTTAACGTTTCTTTTGTAGGCAGACAGCAATTATTCTGACTGTCATCAGACAACTATTCATCAGTTGCTGTCTCATTAAATGAGTTTGTATAGCATGCTGATTTCAAATACCCTTTGGAAACCATTCTTTATTGAATGTGGTTTCAAATAATGTAGCTTTCATCATATATGTGCATGTGTCTTTTCAATATCATTTTTTTTTATTTTCATACTACTAAGTATAGGATTTACATACTGTGTTATCTTTGATTGTCTTGTCTTCATGCTGTGCGCAAACCTCAAAGGTGCTCTAATGGTTCAGGTTGTTTCAGACAAGAAATTAGTTAAGCATTTGCAGAAGGAAGTGGAAAGACTTGAAGCAGAGCTGCGGAGTCCAGAGCCTTCTTCGGCTTCTTATTTGCAGTCTTTACTAATAGAAAAGAATTTACAAATTGAGCAGGTACATGAGTGTCTGGAAAAATGCAAAAGTAAATGATTTCCATCTCAATGATTAGTTGTGAATAGTGGATTTCTGACTGGAAGTAGATTACCAGTCGAGCTAGTAGAATGGAACCATTGACATTAAGAATTATTTGATTTTGCATATTCTGTTACTGTCTGATGAAAAATCTCTGAGCTATAGTGAAATCCTTCTCTAAATTTAAATTTCTTGAGCATAGAATAGGAAATTTATACATCTATTATATGCAAAATATAATGCTAATTTAAAGTGCTTTCCCTCTCTTCTACTAAATGGTTCATTTGTTTCACCTTTGATTCGTAGCTGCATATAATAGCTTTTTCTTCAATTGTTTTAACTGGAATGAAAACTTAACAAAATGCCAAAGGTGTTCATATTGTAGAATGACTCATACTACTTTCCCATCTTTATAGGGTTAATTTGTAAATAACTTCTTCTATGCAGATGGAGAGAGAAATGAAAGAGCTGAAGCGGCAGAGAGACCATGCGCAATCCCAACTTGAAGAAGAAAGAATTGCACGCAAAGAGCAGAAGGTTGTTCTAGTGACTACCTTTGCATCTATTTTTCAGTTTCCATTTTGTTTCTAACTTTTGACATTTCCAGGGTACAAGTCAATGTGGACCCTCTGGACAAGTAGCCAGGTGTCTTTCATTTCCCGTTGAGAGTGGACAGGTTATTGGTGGTAAGCCTACAGAAGCACAACAGATGAATGTGGTTGGAAGGCAGGCAATGGTTCGACAGTCAGTCACTTCTACAGATCCTTCCATGCTTGTTCAAGAAATTCGTAAGCTTGAGCAGCGACAGAGGCAACTGGGTGTGGAAGCGAATCGAGCACTTGAAATACTTCATAAGGAGGTTGCTTCCCACAGACTGGGTAATCAAGCAACTGCTGAAACCATAGCAAATATGCTGTCTGATATCAAGGAAATACAAGTAGTTTCCACTTTTGCAGGAGAAATTGTAAATGGAGAGAAGGCCAACGCTGCCAGCTTGAAAGAAGAGATCACTCGGTTGAACTCTCATGAGTGTACCATTGTGTCTCTAGAAAGGAAGCTTGATAATGTTCAGAAATCCATTGACATGTTGGTTTCCTCTTTTTCAAGTACTGAAGAGACTCCAAACTCCAAGGTCCAATTAAAGAAGAAGATCTTTCCTTTTGCATTGAACAATAGTTCAAGCATGCAAAACATAATAAGGTCCCCATGCTCACCTCTGACATCTTCTGGTGGGGTAGTGGATAATGAGATTGAGAACAGAGTCCCTGAGAACAGTAATGCATTGTTTTGTAGCAATTCATTAGCCAGGCCATCTGAAACTACTCCACTGAAGAGTGGTAAAAATGGCAACCGTACTCCTTCAAGGGAGGTAACTCCAGCATCTGGTTCTAATTCGGTAAATGTGAAGAAAATGCAGAGGATGTTCAAGAATGCTGCAGAAGAGAACATACGGAGTATTAGAGCTTATGTTACTGAGTTAAAAGAAAGGGTGGCAAAGTTGCAATATCAAAAGCAACTTCTAGTTTGCCAGGTATAAACTATTTGTGTGCCTTGAAGTTCCTTATTCTTAATTTACATCTCACATCTCTTGAAATAATTGGTTCTTTGATTCATGGGTTAGGGCCAATGAATATACTAGTTTTGGGTCAATAAGACAGACAAGTTTTAAAGGCATTGATTTTTTCTTACTTGCAACTATGACACTGCTAGTTATTTGAAACAACCTTTATCCTTCTGTCCTCTGGTCTAACAATTGCTTGATCTTTAATTCTCTTTAATCTTTGCATTCTATTGTTAGGTTTCTGCCATCCAACCATATGCATGATAATATATGTCAATCCTGAAAGAAGAAATGATAATCGTACTATGACCATCACTACTAAAATTGAACAATTTATTTGATTTCTAATTTCTTACTTTTTTATCAAGAATTCCAAAGGAAATTTAGCTTCTGGTGTGTTCTCCCTGCAAAGCAGTGCAATAGAGAGAAAAACTAGAAAAAAGAAAAGAAAAGTTTGCAGTCCATTGATGATCGGTATGGTTATTATGTTGAATTAATTACTTATTATAGAGATACATGAAGCATTTTTATCATCGACAGGTGTTGGAGCTCGAGGCAAATGAGGAAGCAACCACCGAGACAGAAAATATGGACCAGTCTCCCATGCCATGGCACTTGGTTTTTTATGATCAAAGAAAACAAATTATTATGTTATGGCACTTGTGCCATGTTTCAATCATACATCGTACACAATTTTATTTGTTATTCAGAGGGGAACCTGGTGATCAGATATATCTGGAAGTTGAGCTTAGACGGTTGACATGGTTGGAGCAGCATTTGGCTGAACTTGGCAATGCAAGCCCAGCACTGCTAGGTGATGAACCTGCAAGCTCAGTGTCATCAAGGTAATCTCAGGTGTCTTTAACCAAATATGCACGTGCTGCATTTCTCAATCTATTTTCAGTAAATGATATGACCACTGACCATTTGTAACTTGGTGTTTTTATGCAGTATCAAAGCTCTGAGACAAGAAAGAGAATATCTTGCTAAGAGGGTGAATTCAAAGCTTACAGTAGATGAAAGAGAAATGCTATATGTGAAATGGGAAATCCCACAAGGAGGGAAACAAAGGAGGCTTCAACTGGTGAACAAATTGTGGACAGACCCTCTTAACATGCAACACATTAAAGAGAGCGCAGAAATCGTCGCAAAGCTTGTTGGGTTTTGTGAATCCGGTGAACATGTCAGCAAGGAGATGTTTGAGCTAAATTTCGCAAACCCTTGTGATAAGAAGACATGGATGGGGTGGAATTTGATATCCAGCCTTTTAAATCTGTAGCAAAAGAAGAAACAGGATATCAATACATGACCATTTTGTAAGTAATTCTCAGAACTCAGATCCCTTGTAATTTTTTTTCGCAGCAGAAATGAAGATCAGTAGTCTAAAGTTTTTCTCATGGTGGTAGTATTTATTCATCCATTCATTCCTCATCTTTGAAATTGAACTTGATAAATCATTGATAAGGAATGTGGTTTATTCATCCATTCATTCCTCATCTTTGAAATTGAACTTGATAAATCATTGATAAGGAATGTGGAGCTGGGGAAAAGTTGTTAGCCATGCAAATGCTGTATAGAAGCAGGGTATTTGGACTGTATTTCTTGGTTGTGAGATTATACTTGGTTATGGTTGTATGAATTTTATCAAATTCAGATAACAGCATGTAAGTCGAAATTGGAAAGAATTGCAATGTTTGAACATTTTCCCCAGCAAAACCGTTTTGGCACTCGGCACTTGATAGCAAAACAGTTAGTTGGAATGCGCTGTTTAATAAAAAACAATTTTACTAAAAAAAAATAAAATTGTTAATACTAATTAAAAATTAAAAAGCTAAAAAATAGATGCAAATTAATATATTTGGTTATATTTTATGGAAAGCTCTTAATTTTTTTTATTTATATGGTGATAATCTTTATATATATATATATGAAAATATTCTCACAATTTTAACTTGAATGTATTAAAACTATAAGAATAATACATTGTTCATGCATTGTCGTATGAAACTTTTTGACAGTGATATTAAACTTGACAAGGTCTAGCAAGTCAACCTGGAAGGCCCCTAGATCTAACTCTTTTCTTGGCCAATTTTTCAAATAAATTGTGTATAAATTGACTAGTTATGACTTAGTTAAACTGTTTTGGCACTTGACAACAAAACTATTAGTTGATATATGCTCCATCATGAGTTTAATAAAAAACAATTTTATTGAAAAAAAAAATACAATCTTTGTGATGCCTTTTTTAGCCTCAAGAAAAGTTCTAATAAGCATAAAATTGTTCGAATCTTACATGTACTAATAAATATTAAAAAAAAATTGTTATCACTAATTAAAGATAAAATTATAAAGTTGATAAATAGATGTAAATTAAGATATCTGATTATATTTTGTGGGACCTCTTAATTTTTTTTATATTTATTTATATGGTGATAATCTTTTTTATATATAAAAAAATAATAATCTAAATTTTATGAAAAATAATTTGCTAGTACAACACCTTTTTCTTATTAATATTTGTACTATAAGAAATTTTTTTGTTTTATGTCATTTATTTAATAAAAATAAAAAACAATCCAAACAAATATAAAAAAAGATTTGCATAATTTAAAATAAAAATAAAAAAGGTATTTGTCTAATTAAAATCCCTTTTATCTTATTAACGCAGTCGGTTTATTTGGGTAATTTTTTTGTTAGAATATTTGTTTTTTAAACATCTTATAGTAATCTTAAAGACAGATTTTAACTAAAAAAATATTTTGATAATTTTAACTTGAATTTATTATCACCATAAAAATAATACATTGTTCGTGAATCATCATAGGGAACTCTTTAGCAATGGTATCAAAACCAACGGGTCAACTTGGAGGGCCCCTGACCCAGCTCCTTTCTCGGTCAATTTTTCAAATAAAATTGTATATAGGTTGACTCAATTAAAATCTGATTTGATTAAAAAAATAAAAATGTGTTATTTTATTTTTAAAAAAATATTAAGACAATGATATTTTAGATTAATTTGGATCCTCAAGACGTTGTCATTTACTCTTCAACAATATTATTAAACACAACAAAGTCTATTGGATCCATGTGGTGATCTGTAGATCTAGCCTCTAGACTAGGCCACATTTTAAAGTTATTTGCATGAAAGTTGACTTGGCAAGTGCGATCGTGACAAGATCAACTCGAACAAAACTTAGTTTGTTCTTTAAAAATAAATGACATTGTTTTAATATTTTTTTTTATAAAAATATTTAGAACGATGATATTTTAAATAGATCTGAATCAAATCAGATTAACCTTACCCTGTCTATGAGTTAGATCATGGCCATTACTTTGTGTTAATAACCTTGTTTTTTTGGAAGCTATTTTTTATTTAATTGAACAATGATAAAAAGAGAATTTGCTCTAAAAACAACAAACAGAATTACTGAGAAAAGATGTATTTCTTCAATTCTCACCCAATTTCCTTATTAATGCGTATCTTTATTTTTTAATGAAAGCATTTTTTTTATTGTAAGCAATGTTTTTAAATAAATAAAAAATCTATCATGATCTCAAAAGAAATTTCTTAAAAAATATTAAAATAATATTTCAATATTTTGCATATGATTGAAAAAAAAATAGTAAAATCATATTAGAAATATATCTAAAAAATCTAAATAACATAGATTTTATTTTCATCAAATATTCATGAGAAATGTTTTATTATTTCTTATCAAATACATAATAGTAATAATTAAAAAAGATGATAACATTATTATAAAAAAAATATATTATTATTTAAGAACTATAAGAAAATTGAATAATAATTTAAAAATCATGTCAGGTGTTTTTTATAATGCATTTCAATAAACAAAAATCTTATAAAAAAACATAGAAAAGAGCCAAATTCCTGATAAAAAGAAGATCAAACTCACATGTCTAGCCTTCATCATTTTTTTTTACTCACAAGGAAGGATACATGTTATTCACCATTTTGTTTTTTAAAAATAAAACGACACATTATTTGATATCTTAGGTTTTAATGATTATAGTTTTTTGGACCTGAGAATCTATTTTTAAGCTATTTTAACTTAAAGCACTTAATAAACACTTTTAAAATCTCAATTTCTCAACTCAAAACATCCTTAAACGATTCAAAAATATAAAATAAATAAAAAAATTCTTATCAATCCCGATCTACTTTTCACACAATATTATAACTCAAAAATACATTAGTAGCACTCATCTCATTAAGAGAAACACATTAACATCAAATTTGACTTTTTTTATTTATAAAGTTTTCTCAACCAATCGCTTTCTCTCTCATTTAGTATTTTTTTTAATGACTTTCTCTCCTCTCTAAAATATAAACATTGAAATATAAATAAAATAAAGTATTGAATCAAAATGTATAATGTATATTTGTCGAGGTAAATAAACCATAAAAGTAATTGAAAAAATCCAAAGTAAAAGGTCTTTAAAAAAATGTTGAATTAACAATGTGAAAAAAAAGCTTGTATTTTTTCTCACCATCAATTTTGTCTCCTCATTTTTAATCTTTTGAAAATAATAAAACCAAGTTTTTTTTTTTTACAAAACTAAAAACTAACATAATATGGATGATCTTTTAAGACCATAATAATTTTATAGAAAATAATACAAAATAAATTGTAAAGTTTAATCTTGAATTAATGTAATATGAAAGGATAAAATTAAAAAAAAATCAACAACTAGAGTAAAAAAATTAAATAACCAAAATATTCATAAACACCATAGGTTTTACAGTTTTTTGGTGAGTGGTGAACAATGAAACACCATCTATTTCAGTTTTTTTTTTTTAAATAATGTAATGTAAAAGGAAAGTGAGGTATTTTATCTTGAATGTGTTTGTAACTTACGGTGGTGTTAAAAAAAAAGTTAATATATAATATTTTTATTATTTGACTAAACCCAATATATTAAAGTTCAATGATATAAATATTATAAATGATACTGAGTCAAAAACTTAATAAATAGATACTTGAAACCGTTTAACCCGATCTAATTCGTATAACCTAATATAAATAACCTGAGTCCTTTATATAAATAATATTTTTCATTTTTTCTTTTTATTTTTTTCCTCCCTGACCTTCTCACTCACAACTACCTCTCATTCTATCATTGTCTTTCCATTCTCAATATTCTCCACTTTCATATAAATTATAGCTATTGATTTTGAAGTTTGATATAATAAAATAACAATGCATTTTACATTTTCAATTTTTTTAGGAACCTAAAAATCATGAAAAAACAAATAAAAATTTCAAGAATAAGATTGAACTTTTATTTTATTAGTCAAATCACAAACCTAAAAGCACTTTATATTCTTTTCATACTAATTTATTTTTTTATCGTATTATACCCTAACTGTTTGATAAAATGGTTAACTATAATTTTTGTTTTGTTATATATATATATATATATTATGATAATTTTTATGTTGTTCATAATATATGTATTTCAAGAATTTTACTTGGTTTTAATAATTGTAAACAGATAATTTTTCTTTAGAATTGTCGAAGAATAAAAAAATTAATATATTCAACACTGGAATATTCATAAAATTTCAATCCAACCCTTAAATTAAGTACAAATATAAATCAAAACCCAACGTAATATAATCACAAATACCCAAGTTACTTGTATAAAAAATAAAGAGAGAATAATAATAAAAAAAAAAAGTAAAAGAAGAAAACCTATAAAAGCAAAATAAAAGGAAAAAGAGGTGGTGGACAGGGGTACATAGGTCTTTTAGAGTAATTATTGCCAGCGTAACGTTTCTGTACCGTACCCTAAATAAACCCTCCTCTTCTTCAGATTATGATCTTCTGAATCCCTCTCTGTATCCCTCTTGCTCTACGATATCTGTCTCAAAGATTAAATCCAATAACTGATAAATAATTATCTAAGAAAAAAAGAAGAAAAAAAATGGGAAGGGAAAGAGAGGTTCCAAATAAATCAGAAAAAGAAGAAATCTCATACACAGTGGAGCAGCTGGTTGCCGTCAATCCCTACAATCCTGACATCCTCCCCGAACTCGAAAACTACGTTAACGAACAGGTCTCTTTTTCTCTCTTCGCTCCTTTTTTTTGTCTTTTCAATTCCTTCTTCGCTCTTTTTTTTTTGTTGGTTTAAAAACATAAACAAATGAAATCCAGGTTTCGTCTCAAACATACAGCCTAGATGCAAATCTTTGCCTTCTTCGCCTCTATCAGGTATTAATTGGTTCAGTAATCCTGACGTAGATTTGATATGAGTGGATGCTTTATTATCTATCTATTCATTAATTATTTCAGTTTGAGCCGGAGAGAATGAGCACCCAGATTGTGGCTCGCATTCTCGTCAAGGTCCGTTTAAGCCCTCCCTTAAGCTTGTATGAATTTGGTAGATTATTGGCATGTGATTGTAATGCTTACTTGTGTCTTCCCTTTTGGAACAGGCACTCATGGCAATGCCAGCTCCTGATTTCAGCCTTTGTCTCTTTTTGATTCCGGAGCGAGTGGTATCTTTCTTTCTGTTACTTTATTTTTTTCTTCTTTTTATACATGTGTGAAATCTCGCATGCATTTAGATATTACACAGGGTCATACAAGTACATGTGAGCATGCTTTATCAAGGGATTCAATTTGTTATGTGGCAAGCTATAAAGGACATCCAATTGTTTAGTATCAGGGATTATTGCTCAAAGTTATACATTTGTTGACTATTTTCTTTTATGAGCTTATATGTGTGTGTGTGTGTGTGTGTGATCACGGGTTGGGTCGGTCAGCTATCTTTGGATGAGTTAGCATATAACATGTCAGATTCCGAAATCATTTTGCTTTCATGTTCTTTTTAAGTTGGTCTGTTAGTTTTGGGCTTTTTTCTGAGTTCCTTTGAAAATATAGTTGGTATGCTGGTTTTCTGGTAATTTAATTTATCCATGCAATGTATCTTTCAGCAAATGGAGGAACAGTTCAAGACACTGATTGTTCTCTCACATTATTTGGAGGTACATCTCTGATTCTCTTACTGGACTTGTACAGTTGTGTAAAATAGATGAATTTTAAAGCACCTACTTCTTCATCTGCAGACAGGAAGGTTCCGTCAATTCTGGGATGAAGCTGCTAAGAGTCGCCACATAGTTGAAGCTGTCCCAGGTTTTAATGAATTTTTTGATAGTTTCTTTTGTTTACCTTTTGCTGTCTTTTTGTTGCCTAGTTGTCTAGATAGACATGTAAAGTTCAAAGAACTAACATTTGAGAGGTATTAGATCATCTTTACATATGACTAGGGTATTCCATTCACACACTGGAGCAAACAAATTGGCAGATTTAGTAGTATGTTTGTGGGCATGAGTACTATTCTATATAGATACAGGTGCTAGGGGAAAATCTGTCATGTAAGTGAGCTTGTGGTCGCATGTACTTGCATTGGTAATTATGTGTTGTAGTAGTTGTTGATTAGTGTACAGTTTCGTGCTCTTCATTCAGCTCTAGAAATAGAGGGAGTTTAACTTGCCGTGCTTTTGTTACCAAGTGAGTGATTAATATGGCCCCTACTATTTTTATTGATGCCACCTTGTATCTCTCTTTTGTATGTTTGTGTACTGTGTGCTTTGTCTTACAAGAGGTCGGAATGCAGGTTTTGAGCAAGCAATCCAAGCCTATACAATTCACCTGCTTTCTTTGACTTATCAAAAGGTCCCTAGGTCTGTGCTAGCTGAGGTATGCTTCTATTTCATGCTTTGCACTCTTATGCAATATATGTTGAGCTTTGCTTTATTTTTGTGTCTGCTCTGATTTGTTTGATAGCATGAAATTGGTGGTGAAAAGCTTTTATTATTTACAAAGCTGAAAACATGTTGTAGCCCTGCATTAAATTAGAGACGGTTTTGCCGTACCAACAAGAAAAAATTCTAAGTAAAATGGTGTCTGATTTTGATTATGGCATCACTGATGTTCTCTAGAGCTGTTGGATGCGTGTAACTGGTTTTGTTATATATGGAGTATTTGTTTGATGGTTAGCTTCATGTTTTTTCCCAAATACTGTGCTTATCTTCTGTGTCTAATTTCATTTGGTGTGATAAGAAAGATTCCAAGAAGTTATAACTATATTCTATGTCTAATTTCATTTGGTGTGATAAGAAAGATTCCAAGAAGTTATAACTATATTCTATGTCTAGACCAGCTGCTAGTTATGTCATCGATGCAGGTTTAATGACATTTTTTGCCCCTGAATTATTTGTGAATGCGGATTGAATTTTCATTATCATCTATAAAAATTTCAGTTGAAGATACTCGAATATGAAGTTTTTAGGATGAGTTTTGATCAAGGTCAAAGTTTTATCTGTTGACCCAACAACCAATTTAAACAGAGACAATATTGTCCAAATCATATTAGTTCAAGGAAAAAAATGATCAAATTAATAGTACAAGTTTCTATGTGCTGCAACCTCAATAGTTTAGAAGCTAAAATCATTGAACTCATCCATGCCAAAATCTTACTTAACTGGGCATGTATGTGGCAGGCAATCAACATCGAAGGTCTATCCTTGGACAAGTTCCTAGAACAGCAGGTGGCCAATTGTGGTTGGATATTGGAGAAGAGCCATGGGCGGGGACAACTCATTGTCCTACCAAGTAATGAATTTAATCATCCTGAGCTTAAGAAGAACACTGCAGATAGCATTCCTTTAGAGCATGTTGCCCGCATCTTCCCCATTCTTGGTTGACCCCTTTCTAGGGGCTAGGGATTTTTTATTTGGTTCCTCTTTTCAGCAAAATTTCTGGGATTCTAAGTTGGGCTGCCACTACTAGCTCTCAGTAACTTTGCATAGATGTTAAATCATTTTGGTGCTACGGTAACACTCCCATGGCTTGTTTGTTCAGTATATGGGATTTAGTCGAAACAACGGAGGGCATAATTGATGAACCTTGTGATGAATGAATCTTCTCTCTTTTGCATGTGTTGTGCCTTGGATGCAGAACTTTGATTTAGACGTTAGCAAGACAATGCAATTTTGAACCCAATTGCAGCCAGTTCTCGTATTGTAATTCAAAATCTAGAATTTGACCTGAGTGGATGACAACTTAGTGGCTCTTTTGGCACATTGAGAAGCTGGCTTTGAATGTTCCACTAGCATCCATCTTCCAATTCATTGCATTGCCAGAATGTGCATGATGTTTCATATATGCTGGCTGCTTTGAGGCCCTAAATTTTCGTTTCAAGCTTGCATAGTTGTGAAGAAATATCACGAGGCAGAAGTGTGTTATGTACATATGATGTTTGTGTCTGATGTTCGTCCTGGCGGCAGGCACCGAGACCTGTGTATGAAGATACAATGACATGAGATGAGACTGCTGCTTTCTGGTTTGATATCAATTAATTAACAAAAAACCATTGTCTTGGGCAAACACAATTTTTTTTTCCCTGTGTGTTTGGTTTGGAAGTTGATCGTGGCTGTAGCCTGTGAGTTGACATGCCTGTATAGAAGAAAAGAAATCGTTGATAACTGTCGAGTGTTTCTCCCGCACTTGCAAACCACTTCACACATTGACAAATGCATCTACATGCTGTTTGATAGCTTTTCCTCAATAATAATAATAATAATAATAATAACAAAAAGAGCTGCAGATGAACACAAATTCAAGTTCAACTAAATGTTTTCTTTCACAACCAATCAACCAGAAATGAGGCTTTAGAATTTGGATGGCTTTAAGACATCAGTCCAATAATAATCGTACTAATTTCCTCCAAACACTTCACTGAGTTGTTAGTATCACAACTGACCGCGGATAAACATGAAGGGAAATAAAGAATCGATGGTCTTCAATTCTTCTACACACGGAGCTCTCATTGAGCGCGGTTAAGATATTTACACGAACGAAAACCTACAAGATCCACAGGCTAGTAAGGAACGAGAAGAGGGAAGAGCTCCAAAAAGAATGTTCTTTCAACTGTCGGCTATTTATTCTCGTGTATTTTGGTATCAGGAGGTTTCCACGGTGGAATCCATGCCGGGAGTCACGCACAACGGCTGAGCGAACTTCCATATATTTTACGAAAGAATGCCGATACAGGTGCCCTTCATTTATCTTTCTGCCCTCTCAGCAACCTCTTTATATCAATTGAAAAGCATCTCAGAGCAGGTTGAACCTGAAGAGGTTGAACTATATTATAATTCAGGGGAAAATGAGCTCAACTTCAATGGCAGTGTCTCTCCGCAGTTTACCCATTTCACAAAGCTATCTGAAAACTCCTCGAGCACATTGGAATTTGCTGGATTACTATACGATAGCTCCATTCCTGATCGCTGACTTTCCTACAAAGCAGGAAACATGGAAGTAGGGTTGAATTTTTCTGGAATTTAAAAAAAAAAATACAGACAGATGCAGTTAACATCCTTTAAATATTCTAACCATGTCATTGTGAACTTCTGTAAATTAAGTTCAACCTTCTATAATTTTAATTTATGACATTGTCATATAGAACCCTAAGGGGAAATTCAGATATATCATTTAGTTTAGCCAATCATCAGGAGTCATGTCCAGATATATCATTTAGTTTAGCCAATCATATAAATTATGGAAATTCTTCAAGAACGTAAAATGTTCCAAGAAAGACAACCTCAGTTTTTTCAACTCAACATTCAGTAAAAGTAATGCTACAACCTCAAAGTTCTTCCAACTCAATTTTCAGTAAAAGCAATGCTACGAGAAATACTGTTCATTACTTGTTTCTTTGCAACTCAGCACTTTCTGTTGACTAAAAATAACAAGTTATTTATCGTAGCAAGGGCCTATAAATTGCCCCTTCTTTTCACATCAACTGGTTGGTTCAACGATGGTGTCTATTTTCTTCGTTGAACTGTAATTACTGGCCACATTTTGCCCAATTGGCCTGAGTGGCATATTTAATGGGAAAAAAAAGGTAATGTAGCAAAAATGAGGCAACATGACACGATGGCATGAGACCCACTTATAAGAAATGATGACAAGGCAATGCACCCTCCATAAACCTTATGCACAAAAATTGAATGGCAGTTCGATTGGATAAAAAAATCTCATCTACACCATCGCACAATAGTCTGCAAAACCCATTTCTGACATTTCATAAACAATTTATGCACTGTCACGACCATCGGATTTCACCATTTTCCCACCTCAGCAGCATTGTCATCAAAGACACTGTCAGCCATGCATCCAGTTCTAGCACATTCAGTTTGGGATGTTTCTCGTCATCATGCCAAAACTCTAAAGATCAATGATTATGACCACTTAAACTGAGAAACAAACAAGTTAGTTGTTTTCAACTGGGTATTGAACATGGCCTCTGCTATCCATGTTCAATTTGAACATGATTACTTCTACAATCCCGATTGTTGTCATCAACGATGAAAACTGCTTTGCAAAGAATCCTGGCAGGCTTAAAATCACACAAAGCTTGAACGTTTTGAGGGAGAAATCAATTTTGAGACAGCAACGTTGGCTTTGGTGATTTGAAAGGGTTCATTTTAAGAACTAGTCTTTCTTGAGCTAGGATGTTGATTGATGAATGTGACAATATCTCGGGTCGTCATCTGAATAGGGGAATTGAGTAGCTGATAGTGAGGATGATTGTGGTTCTAAGAGGTGATGCAGTGTTGGTTTAACAACACTTGTAAGCTCCTGTGTAAGGTTGGATGAGGTTTGGGACTGTGTGTGCACTCCAAAAATAGGAGGTAAAGCCAGTGAAGTGAAGGAGAGGCATTGGCAGTTACAAATGGATGGTAAAATGCTATTATGACATTTTGAGAGAATTGGTTGGAGGATCAATAGGAGTCAACAAAATAAAAAAGAAACAAAAACATGAACGTTGTGGCAATGAGAGTTGAAAATGGAGACTGATGTTGGTGTAGTTTATTATTAATTATGCAATCAATATTGATATGCCAAATTAAAAATAAGAAGGCAGCCTATAAAGTAGTCTTAGTGGTGTAGTTTAATGGCAATTACTTATTGCGATTGAGTTAACATTATAAAATAAAATGACGCAAAGTTTGTAATTTGACTGGAAAAAAAAACATGACAGCTCACTCAATCAATTGTTGCACACATAGGAGCTAATTTATGGGTTTGGCCAGAGTTTGACTCCACTTAATATCTAGCTATTGTTGAATTACTAAGAAACCATGCAAAATGCACCAACAGAATGGCGGAGGGGACTGACCTTCGTGCTGGATCCATATTCAATTGTGGATGGGGTTGTTCCACCCATTATTCCATTGACATTTTCAGATGACAGCCCACTAATTGGATAGTTCGTGAGTAATGATGACCTGCACAAACATCAAAACATGATGAAGGAAACTATAATCACTGGTTCCAGCTTAGGGCATGATGTGACAGAAGTGCACACTCATACATAACACCTTTTTTTGTTAAACCAAGCCCTATTTTTGGCATTTTCTAACAAATAAATACTTTCATGCTCAGCAGTTTCATACTTCTGTTCCATAAAATTTCACAACAGCACTATCCATCCTCATGATTGATAAAAAAAAAAATACCTCTCAAATGGCTCTTCTTCACATGAGTTTCCAGAGGAAGACAGCCAGTCTATATCAACAAAGTTTGAGCAATTAAATGTATCTCCATGTCCAGAGAAGAAAACATTATCACTTTCCAGGTAGCGATCTCTTTGCACATATCTGAAAAGCTGTCTGCGAGGCATTGAGGGAGTGTACCTACATTTAGCAATGAACAGCTAGTATGTCAAAAAGGGAACATCAGTTAACATAATAGCAACACTAATGTAGTCAAGGAGGGATTCAACAAGTGATACAGTTAAAGTTTACAGCTGTCAAATTGATTAGCTGAGTTTTAGCCTAACTTTTAGCTCCTAGATTTTATCCTATTCAATTGTATAGTTGACTTATCTAAATGGTTGATATATATCCAGTATAAATACCCTCAGCAATATGAACAAAAATCATCCGGCCTAATTGTATTCTTCAATTTGGTATCTTAGCCTTAGGCTAAAGATCCTAACTTGATTTTTGATGAGATTCTGTCTTGACTCTTCGTCTTTCAACCAGCAGCCATTGCTGACACTCCCTTGCCGTTTTTCCTTATAATCATTTCAATACAACCATTTCAATCTCACATCTTTTGTCCGGACGAACAAGCAACTATGTCCAATATTGACAAGGTCCTTGTAAATACAGACAACAAGACAACAAGATGTTGCTTGCTGTGACTATTTAAGAGAATTCCTCTCAAATCCATATTAAACTGGATGGTATGAATTTTCATATTTGATTTAGAATTCTAGAAATGCATGTTGTTGCTAGGATGAAGAAGGGCTATATTACCAGGATGAAGGCTACATGCATCGAAGATGATCTAGGTTATGATGAATGAGAAAGCTAGGATGCTTTAACTAAGTCATGGCTTATCAACTCTATGACTCCTAATCTTGTATCACACTTTGTTCAGTGTGGAACGTCAACAAAAGTACGGGATGTTGTTAAGAGTTATCTTGACGCATCATGCACTTCTCATGTTTATGAATCGATGAAGAAAACCTTAAATTTATGTTATGGTGGCAGATTTCTCACTTAATACTATAATGAATTGAATTCCATTTTTATGGAACTTGACTATCAACGACCTAATGATATGAATTGCCAAGCCAATACAGAGAAACAAAGAGAGGTCGGTTGAGGATCCACTTTACATGTTTCTTGCATGTCTTTATCACAGTTTGGGTCATTTCAGTAGTCAAGTCCTGGCTACCTCTCTTTTACACAGCATGGAAGAAGCATACTCCTTAGTTCGTCAAGAGGTACAAAGACATGTTACCATAGGTACTGAAGATCATATTGAGGCTTCAGCCCTAGCCATCTAGAAGAATGGTTTCTAGCCAATCCCTCCTTATTCTTCACATACTCATCACTGCACTCACTAAAATAGCACCAAGCACACAATAAATACTTGCTAGAAGAAGCATTGCTATTTAGAGTGGTTTATGCTTAAACAAGCTGAGAGGAAAATGAAAAGAAAAGGAAGTCCTCCCAGATTGCTGCTACTGACACATCTTAATCTTTTGCTTCCCATTTTCTACTAACACTTGGGTTATTGATTTAGGGGATACTAATCACATGACTAGGAATTCTTCCTTATTTCATTTGCTAATGTGGTCAAGTTTGTTGAGGTTGCTAGTGAGGCTCCTATGCTAACTACTGAGGTCGGGAATGCCTCACTCTCTCCCATTCTTTCCATGTCTTCTGATTTACTTACTCCTACTCTTTCTAATAATCCTCTCTTAATTAGCCAACTCACCAAACATCCACTACGTGTTGGGGCATTACATTGGCACTAATAGGGAGAGAGGAGGTCTTTACCACTTAGAGGAAGTTGGGGCATTACATTCCTAGGCCAACCAATGGTTTGAAGTACATGAAGAGAATTATGCTAGGGAAATTTATTTTGTAATGACATTGGTGATTGAGTCCTTCATTTGCTTATTCAAAATGTTAATTTCGTAAGTTATTCAGTGAGATTTCTATTTCTAGTTTACAATATGAGCAATGCATTTATGTTAAAAATCATAGTGTTCATTTTAAGTTAATTTCAATAGAAGTTCAAATTCTTTTTCATACGTGGTTCTTTTTCTATCGCTTCTGCTTTAGGTCATAAATATTTTATTCCATTTATTAATGATTGCACTAGGATAAACTTAGTATATTTACTAAAATCTAATTCTAAAAAAAGTACAAGAGTTTTCATCCCTCTACGGACAAGTACTTGTCCATGGATATTCAGTTTTGTGACCAAGTGTCTC
>Ga0325402_1000848_pt1 | contig 23334 bp, 10 predicted proteins | sample PopdelMetagenome_22_FD_207212 | JGI IMG/M metagenome (GOLD analysis project Ga0325402, IMG submission 207212) | Populus deltoides microbial communities from Bellville, Georgia, United States - Xylem-PdKOR-R3 | ecosystem: Host-associated > Plants > Phyllosphere > Stem > Wood/Secondary xylem...
CATGTTACACTGTTCATGCTAATTAATTAGCATGAACAGTGTATCATGCATACAGTGTACAGTGTATGCAAGTTACACTGGCATGCTAATTAATTAGCATGCAGTGTGTAAATATGCTGGCCATTGTTTACTGTTCAAACAAAAGTAGCCGGATGCTGCTTCATGATTTCTGAGTTTGCAACGCAGTAAAAGCTGGGACCCATGAACAGTTAATAATATATTTTCTGTAACCAAATAGATGTATGTTGCGTTTTATTTCAACCGCAACCGCAGCCGCGTAGACAAATGGAGCCTAAAGATCATGGGGGATCATGGGGGGAAAACTTCCCACTACTTGATAAATAATGGGGCCACTATGTTCATGGGTGAACATGGGTGAGATAGTGTCCCACTACTTCCTTAAAAGTAGGAATGAGGGGTGTGCCTTGTAAATGCTTGTCTATAAATACTACTTGTAGCTTTTGGTTGAAGGGGGGCATGTATGGGCATGCAGCAGCATGCGTGGGGAATGTTCAGCATGTAGGGGCATGCAAGAACATGTAAAACTCTAGTTAGAGGTAGCTTGGTGTAGCATGCAATCTTTGCGCATAGCACACATTCGGATTTGCATAAAGTTCCCTTTGTTTATGAGATCAATAAAGGTTGAGAAAGAGTTCCTATAAAGCTTGTTGTGCACTTTGATTCTTATTCTTACTTGTATATTTTGCTTGCTTAGTTACTAGGCAAACACAAGTGGGATTGGCGAGGGAAGGCTGAGTCTAGCGAGGGACTAGGCTGCCGCATGGGTTTATTCGCGTAGCGAAAAATTACCCCGTGACAACTAGCCTCTTATATGCAATTTATTTCTTTAATTTATCTTTTATCTAGTATTTTGGACAACTAAATAACATCAAGGATATTTTGATGTTTCCATTATTCATTGAAGCTATATTGCATCCTGCCTAACCATATAGGAGCGAAGCTGGTCTATATTAAAAATAATTTCTTCTATATATTAAGATTTACATGGTTGTATTGTAAATAAAATCTTTCTCTCTCAAGATAAATATCTTGAGCAAAATGGTGATCTTTTTCTTTTTATGGAATCTTTTTATAAACATGCCGAAGGATTCTTTATTCATCTTTCTTAAGATATCACTAATTATGGACGAGTTGATATAGGATAAGCAATATCATAGTTTTGAAAATGAGAGATAAATGTGGATTTTAAAGGAATACAACTTGATGATGCTATTTTTGTGTTTCAAAAAGACAAAAAAAGGTTTATGGCTTTTTATTCTCTTTGTAAGAAAAGTCAAAGTTATTCTAAGTAGAATGAGGATGTAGAATTGAATTGCAATATAGCTAGTATAAGAATCTAGTTATGATTTGCAAAAAACCTAAACATCCCTCCTAAATGCTAAAGAATATGTAATTTTTGAAAAGTAATAAATTAGCTGATATGTTAGAAAACAAATGGTGATCTTTTATGCAGTTAGTGAATAGTATAGGGATGGAAATGATTACCCATAATTTTAGTTTATAATATATTCACTAGTGCTAATCAGTTCTTGGGATTTGCTGTTTGCGCTGTCATTGTATAGAAAGAAAACTGGGAATCTTCTCCTTTTTTATATAGTAAACGTGTCTGCCATCTGATAACCGAAGGGGGATCCAGTGTGATCTCCGTTTCTACACCAAGTTCTTGTTGCTATTGGAATCAGAACATTTGTACATTTGCCATGACTCTCTTATTTTATGTACTTGAAACCCTAATATATGCTTTAAACCGGCTTGAATCTGCTTTCCGTTCCTTCAGAGATGATCCTGAATTAGAGGTATCTCTGCCTGTCTAGACATACATTGGCCTCTGTATATATCCTGAATTTGAGGACTAATATGGATTATGTGTAATATGGATCTGTGAATTAAATTGATTATTTGAGAACTTGAAAGAAATTGTTAAATGTTCAGGAGAAAACACTTCCGCTGGTTTATTTTATCCGAGCCAAAGCCATGAGCTTAGAGTCTGAGACCATCTTCACAACACCATATAAATGCTAGCCCGTGACTGTTGCAGTTCATTTGACTGGTCGTCTCATTAGTATATACTAGTTACATGATCCGCGTGATGCTACAAGTCAATGGTTTTTGCATAAAAAATATCAAAAAAAAATTAAAATCTAAAAATATTAGGTCTTTTTGCAAAGCTATACCAAAGAGTCTTGGGTGTGGCTACAACGCCTGACCAAAGAGCAATAAAAACAATAAAAGAAAAAAAAAACTTATAAGAAGAAAAAAACTAATTAAGAAAAAGAAAAAAATATATAAATTAACTTGGTTATCTCGTCAAACCTGAGATCCGTGTCATGAAAGTCTGATAACTAAATAGAAAAAAAAAATTAATATCAACAAACTAAATAAAAAAATTAATTAAAAAGAAAAAAAAAGGCATCAGCCTTTTCACCGTGGACTGCACTGTGCAGTCCACAGTGAAAGGCATAAAAAAAAGCAAAAAAAAAAAAACAAAAACTAAAGACTTCAGCCTTTTCACTGTGGACTGCATATAATATTAAAAGATGAAATCGGAAGAACAAAACTAATGAGGAAAAAGAAAAAAAATTTGAATCAACCGGGTTAACCCGCCAAATCAGGTTAACATGTCAAACCTGGAATTCATGTCATCAAAGTGTGATAACTAAATAGAAAAAAAATTATTATTAATGAAATAAATTGAAAAAAAGATTAATTAAAAAGGAAAAAGCAAAGAGAAAAAAAAACCTATAGGAAGGAAAAAAACTAATCAAGAAAAAGAAAAAAATCTGAATAAACTGGGTTAACCCGTCAAACCTGGGATTCATGTCATGAAAGTCTGATAATTAAATAGAAAAAATTTAATATTAAGAAACTAAATTAAAAAAATTAAAGGCATCAACTTTTTCACTGTGGACTGTACCGTGCAATCCACAATAAAAGGCTTAAAAAGGAAAAGAGAAAAAAAAAATAAAGGCACGCACCACGGGTTAAATTTTTTTTTCTTGCATAAAAAATATCAAAAAATGCTAAGATCTAAGAGTGTTAGGTTTTTCTGAAAGATATGCCCAAAAGCCTTTAGTTTAGTTGCAACGCTTGACCCAAGAGTAATATTTATAATATTAATAATAATATTAAATTTACATGACTCAAGTTTAAGTGAGTCTGGCTGCAACACTGGACCCAAGAGCCTTGAATGTGAGTTGACTCAAGTTTAAGTGAGTTTGGCTACAACACTGGATCCAATAGCCTTGAATGTGAGTCTGGCTGCAAGGTCGTGTCATAAAAGTGTGATAATTAAATAGATTAATTAAAAAAACAAAGAAAAAAAACAATAAGAAGAAATAAACTAATGAAGAAAAAGAAAAGAATCTAATTTAACTGGGTTAACCTTTCAAATCAGGTTAACCCGTCAAATCTAGGGTTCGCGTCATGAAAGTTTGATAACTAAATATAAAAACAAATTGACGGTTTAACCCGTCAAGCCCGGGATATGTGTCATGAAAGTCTGATAATTAAATAGAAAGAAATTTAACATTAAAAAACTAAACTAAACAAAAAAAAATTAATTAAAAAGAAAAAAAGCAAAAAACAAATTTCGGGTTAACTCGTCAAACTTTAAAAAAAGCAAAAACAATTTCAGGTTAACTCGTCAAACTAGGTTAACCCGTCAAACCCAAGATCCGTGTCATGAAAGTTTGATAACTAAAAAAAAAAAATTAACATTAACAAACTAAATTAAACAAAAAAATTCATTAAAAAAACACAAAGAAAAAAAGCAAAAAAAAAACCCATAAAGGCATAAAAAGCAAAAAAAAAAAAAAAAGAAAAAAAAGAAAAAAAAGAAAAAGAAAATTAAAAACAAAAAAAAAGCTTTGCGTTTCAGGGAAGACTGCACAGTGAAACACTGAACAGTTTTAGTATATGTTATTAATTAAAAATAAAAAAAGCAAAAAACAATTCGAGTTAACTCGTCAATTCAGGTTAACCTGTCAAACCCGGGATCCGTGTCATGAAAATCTAATAACTAAATAAAAAAATTAACATTGACAAACTAAATTAAACAAAAAAATTCACTAAAACAAAAAAACACAAAGAAAAAACCAAAAAAAAAAACTCATAAAGGTATAGAAAAAGAAAAAAAAAAGAAGAAGAAAGAAGATTGGTCAACGTTTCACTATGAACTTGCACAGTAAAATACTGAACAGTTTTAATTTATTGTTAATATTCATATTCGTATCCATACCTTAAAACAAAACTAATATCAATATCTATCATTTACCTATTAATAAAAAATTTGGATACCTGCACCTAATTTGTTAGGTTTTTATTATGCATTTGAGTATTTATTATCTAAATACTATATATATATATATATGTGTGTGTGTGTGTGTGTGTGTGTGTATCGGCCATGGGTGCATTTGTATTGTTAATATTAGGGAATGAATGTTATTGAATTAAAAATCTATAATTATTTTTCACATATATGTCCATAATACTTATAAACATATTTTAAATCTAGTTTGGATCGAGTTTTAAGTCTAGTTTAATAATATACATATCCTATCTATTATTTATTAGTAAAGATTTTAGATATTCATACCCAATTTAAACAAATAGTTATAAAAAAAACTATTAGATATAGTTTGGATGGCTATCCATTAGATTCAGATTAAATAATCATACATTGAAGATATTTCTTTAATTTTAATTTCAAACTCTTTGCTAAACTTAAAAAGCATTTATGCTTCAAAAGGACCTTGTTTTCCACCCACTAAGATGATTCTCATATACTAGACTGTACTTTTAAATAAACTTCCTAAAATAGTTCTATTCCACCCTTCAAACTAGGGTTTTAGTCATTTAGTCTAAAAAGTCAAAATTGCAACAACAAAGTTCTAACCGAGGTTTATAAACATATAATCAATTTTATTTTTTTTTTTTTGATAAAAAAAGGACTATGCCTAGATAGTTATGGGCCTAAAAGTATGAGTTAGTGACTTTTATCTATGATTTTTAAGGGATTTGTTTTTACTTATTTTTGCTTTCTTTACCAATTTTGTTTTTTTATTATTGGTTCATCTTGTTATAACTCTTATAGCCAAGTTCATGATGTTCGATTATAAATTATGAAGGCATCAAACTCTTTGAATAAGTGCCATAAATTAGTGATAAATGGATGATGATGATAACTATAAGAGTGATCATAAATGATAGTTTGATAAAACTTTATTTGTCTCTAGATGACCCTTTAGTATAGTATGTAGTAAAAGACATGTTACTAATAAATAAGGATACATTGATGGTGTCATAACCTAATTTTGGATTCCAAAATAAAATTATCTTCTTTTTAAAAAAAGTCGGATGAAAAATCAAAGAAAAAAGTTGAAAAATAAAAAGCAACAAAAAATAAAGATGAAGATGAAAAAATACTAGCAATTTGGTAGGAGTAGGTTTAAAAGGAGTAGGTTTCGAAGGGTTACAAACACATGGAAGAACTAAACTTGAATTTTGGACAAAATTGGAAGCCTGATTGTACCTCAAATTAAAACAACGTAGATTTAAGGTCAAATTAAATGACTATTAAACGAGTTTGCATAAAAATTAAGCATAGGGACTTAATTAGATTTTTAATAGGGTAATTTGATTTAATCTTAGGCCCATTGACTTAATTATACTTTTAATAGGTCAAATTAATTATATTAGAAAATTAATTGATGAAAAATAAAGTTTGGAAGCTTAATTTGGGCTTAATTAAGAAGATTGAAATTTTAGAGAATCATATTTGTTTTTTTAAGCTCATTTGGGTGAAATTAGGGACACAATTGCAAGAAAATCAAAGTTTAAGGATCAATTAAGGGCTAAATTAAAGAAATTTAAGATCAAAGACCTTTTTAAAAAAGGCATACAAATTCAAGAGCTAATTTCAGCTAAAAACAAGGGTGAAATTAAAGAATTTTGAAGTTTGAAGGTCAATTTTGGACAAAATTAAAAATACCTATGACCAAGATGAAAATTGCGCTGGAATCAGGGTTGCTTTTGAAACTTGAAAGGGGTGAAATTGAATTGATTCTTAAAATGAAAATTTAATTAAGGACTTATTTCAATAATTGAATGTTTAATGGTTGGAATTAAAGAGAAAGTTTAAAACATAATTTTACCTTAAACACCAAAAAAACATTGTTTCATTTAAATGAAACAATGTATTTTGGCTATGTTGTAACCAAAAAGGCGTGTTTTGGTACAAAAAAATGTCATTTTGGTCAAAGCCAAGTTCAAAAAATTAAAGTCAGACGGAGCGTCGTCTGACTACTATTCATCATCTTCCTCAATGAATGTAACAGCCCGGCCCAACATGTTGTATATTGTCCGCTTTGGGCCTTACCGCCCTCACGGTTTTGTTCCTGGTGACGCGAGCTCACTTCTGAGCCTGACGCCCCAAAACACGTACAGCATGTTAGCACCAGCACAACTAGTAAGGCCAGCAACACATCCCTCACCCGCCGATGTGGGATCTTACAATCCACTCTTCTTAAGGAGCCCGACGACCCCGTCGGCACCACTGGACAGCTGGTGAGGTCAGCTCTGATACCAAATGTAACAGCCCGGCCCAACATGCTGAATATTGTCCGCTTTGGGCCTTACCGCCCTCACGGTTTTGTTCCTGGTGACGTGAGCTCACTTCTGAGCCTGACGCCCCAAAACGCATACAACATGTTAGCATCAGCACTACTAATAAGGCCAGCAACACATCCCTCACCCGCCGATGTGGGATCTTACAATGAACCTGAAAATGGCAGCTCTGATGCCACCTTTTCAGCCTTCTCCCCCCCTCACACACACACACACACACCTTCACCATACAAGAAAATAAACATGTTACCCTCATAACCTAACAATATATTATACCTGTAGCCTGGAAATCATTGATTTGTCACCCAAAAAGTGATCTGAATCCCTTTAACACAGTCAGCCTTACAACCTGGTTTTACATGACTATGTTGGTTTGTGGTCAATAGATGAGATCCTTCCCAAATGAATCAGTGACCACAAACAATGATCACGGAACCCCCATGCTCTTCTCTCACCCCTTATAAATAAAGGTAGATTTCATATAAGAGGAGGGAGAAAAACTTGAAGAAAAGCCATTCCAGCACCAACTTTCTTTAAAAAAGAAGAAGACTAACCTTCATTTACAAAACCATAAATAAACCAGCACTTAAACTACCTATAAGACAACCTTCCACACGATATTTTAGCCACATACCACCCCTACCATACCTCACAATAACCAACGGTTCACCCTAGCAAAAACAAATCCTAAGAAAACCAACCCAACCCAACAACCATCTTTATCACTGCTTTTATTTCTTCTACAACAACTTTAACCTGGTACAATCGCCACTTCCCCAGCACAGTAGCCACCGTGAGCTCTACCAAGTCACCAACTACCATAGCAACGCCATTAGCCAGCCAGCAGACTACCTCCTAACCAAGTAATCTCCCTTTTTCTTCCTTTTTTTCTTAAAGCTTCTTGTTGCATGCAAGCATGAATTAATTCACATTCTGCTGATGCTAGCATTTGCCAATAGAGAAGGGAGAATGGTCTAGACTTTTGTTTTAGCCCAACCCATAAAAGAAAAATAAATGGGCATATTGGGTTGTCTATTGGCCCAATAAAACAATTTGGGTTGAGTATAACTTTTATCATGGGATTGGGCCTTGGGCCTATAGGTTAGGCCACACCCAAACCTAGACACAAGGTCATGTTTGGCCTGCCTATTTTTTCATTAAGAAATAAGGCCTTCTTTGGCTCCTAAGGGTGTTTTTGTTAAGCATGCATTTAAGATACTTTTTATGCCTTTGATTTTAGGCCAAGAGTGTGTTTGATAAACAAACCCTTAAAATTTTAAAAATTCTAAAAAAATTCAAGGACCATTTTGAAATTATTTATGGGTTCCTCGTATCTTCTTCCAATATTTTTGTCTAATATTAGGTTGTAGACTTACATTGTAAGATATAAATCCAATATTAAAAATACCTGATTTTTCTCCAAAAATTTCAAACAAAATTCAAAAATTCAAAAACAATCTCTTTGTTTTAGAAAACGTAAAAAAACATGTTTTTCTTCAAGGATTCCATTTAATATTTGGTTGTAGTGTTACACTGTAAGTTATGGACTCGGTATTAAAAATACATAGTTTCTCCGAAACTTTGAAAAAATCTAAAAAAATTTCCTCATTTCAAAAACATAAAAAATATGTTTTTTTTTTTTTGCATACGACCATATTCTAAAGGTTTTTCATGCATATTTTCTAAAATACAAAATCGCTCTATATCATCTATAATGAATATCATAACTAGTTTATAATTATTCATTACGATTTAGCCAAAATACCAAAAATTCCATAACAATTAATTTGTTTAATTAATATTAAAAGTCTTAGGACTTAGTTGTAGACTTTAATATTTGAGAGTATAAAATTACATTATAAAGTATATCCTCAAATATTAAAGATATAAAAATAAAAAAATAAATTCGATGCTAAAATTTAGACTTTAGAAAAATTAGGATTTAACTCAATAAAGTATAGACTTCCCCATGAAGGGAGACCTTCCTTGAATCTTAGATGAAACTAACAAATATAAACTTGCCTTAGATTAACAATCAATCAACGATGCAACTTGTCTTAGGTAATGTACACTGGGGGATATGCATCTTCCTCTTGGACAACTAGTCCCCTTACCTAAGCTCTCGCAGACCATTGGTTTCCTAGTGACCATGATACTAGGTGGAAACTTCCTCAAATCATAACTTTATGATTAAACCCAAAACCCATTCCATTACAGAAGGTAGCTTCACCATTCGACGTCGTGCACGTCACAATAAAATGACGACTCCATTAGGGACTTGTCTTGTTGTACTAAGCTTTGTTTGTTTGATTGTCTGCTTGTTTATTTTTCTTGGTCTATACAATTTAACTTTAGCTTATATTTTTACATATTGCTTATGTATTTTTTTATATACTGCTAAGACATAAGTATATCGGGTATGGATTAATGCCTTCATGCATTTTAATTTTCAAATAAATCCAATTCCGGTTAGGTAGGGAGTAACGGTCTGTCTTATGACTTTCAATTGAGACTTAGATTCATGAAATATCTGACTAAGTGCTAAGTATTTACTCAATAGTAACGGTCACACTATGTCGCAACCATTCTTTGTAAACTCTCATACTACCTTTATGAAAGGTGGTCACTAGGTAGATCATATATCTTTTTTAGACTAGGTAGTAAGCCTACCCCTTATGTAGTGGCTTAAAACCTGCCCTTAAGATATGGATTCTTTAATAATTCATTTTGCATCAAGGCAAACTTAATCACAATCTTGAACTCTGTAGGATTTTCTGAGCCAAAACCATGACTTCAATAATTTTTTCTAAGCATGGGAAAAAAATCTAAGATAATGCAATTAATTGATTGCCCAAGGACTAAGGTCAGGGAATTACCATGCATAACCAAAGAAAATTATTTTATGGATAATATAGAGAAGCTTGTGTCAGTCTTGAGATATATGAATGAGACCTTATTTAAGAAAATGTGTGGGAGAACTGCCTATCTGGTTAGGCTTCTAGTATATATTTCTGCAGTCAAGGCCTTGGTGCATTTCTAGGACCTGTGTTATAAATGTTTCACCTTTAGGGATGTTGACATGACCCCCCCATCATTGAGGAATATGCTTAAATCCTGAATTTCCCAAATGACCCTCATAAAGTGTACTTCAGACTAAGGATTAGAGACACGACGATCGAGGTAGCCAAATTGTTACGCCTAGACCAAGTCGATTGGTATAAGACAACCAATAGGGGGTTCAAATGGAAACTTATTGAGATTAAGTTAAAGGCAGATAAAGATAAGGGAAAGCTAAGAGAAGAGAGATACCCGGCAATTGCTTTTTGCTATCCTTGGATTTGTCTTGTTTTCTTTAGAAGCTATTGGGATCATTAGTGTTGAAGCCGCCAATACCTTTATTGAATATGAATGGACAAGGAGTAACCCTTTTTCAGCTATTTTGGTTGAGACTTTCTTGTCACTAAATCACTGTAGAGTGTATGGAAAGGGAGCAATGTAGTGTTGTATTCTTCTTTTATTCATATAGATAGTCAATTACTTGGAAACCCCTAGAGAGGTTTTCAATAATTTTTTATGGTTCAACATAAAACCCTTGAAACTAATTTTGAGTGAAGATTGGAAAAACTTAGATGGGAAGGCATGAGTAGAAAAATACCAAGCACTCTCTTAGAGTAAGTTTAGGTAGAAAGCCCCTTGGGTAGATAATTCATCTTATCTTATGAGTTGTGGAGATAAATCATGAGTCTCAGTGATTGGTATAACTAGTTACATTAGTTACTGACCCCCACTAGTCGCTAGGCAATTGGGAGGCATTCAACATGTTTCGAGGAGTTGGGGTTTAGGTAGTATTCCAAGTTGTTTAAGGATTCTAATTCCTTAGATGAGATAGAATCATCAGACATGATTGATGTCAACTTGTATTAGTCCACATAGATGAACAAGAAGGGGAATCCTCAGTCAACCCTTATTACTTAGTATGGAGAAGTGGTGTTTGGAAGAATGGGAATGTAAAGCCAAATGGTAGTTAGCTTAGCAGAATCATCTTTAACTAGAAAACCCAAAAGAAAAGGTGTTAATAATGAACGAGAGTTACAAGATGACTTGGATAAGCTGAGAATATTGTTAAGTAATAGTAGGAGTTAACAAAAATTCTTAGAAAATCAAGAATTTAAGGGAGAAAAGATGAAGGCTTTCCTAAACCAGTAATTAAGAGAAAAGGATAAACGCATGGCCACTATCATAACCCATTTATGGGTTATTCCCCAAATTCACTTTTTTTCCTTCCAAAATAAAATTAAAATAATAAAATAAAGGCTGGCAATGTGGAGAAAGCTGACCGAGGAGGATTTCAAACATATAGAAGAATCAAGTTGCAATTTTGGATGAAATTTGAGGCCTAATTGTACTCCATCATACCCAAGACTGAAGAAATAATGCAAATTCAAGGTTGAATTAAATGATTATTGGATGAATTTGCATAAAAATTAAGTTCAAGGATATAATTAAAATTTTAAAAGGCCAATTTGATTTTCATGGGTCAAATTAAAGTTTGATTATGTTTAAAAATTAATTTGGGTCCAATTGAAGGATTTAATTAAGTACAAGGACATAATTATACTTTAAATGGGTCAAATTAATTTTATTAGGGGCTTAATTGGTAAAAAATTAAGTTTGGGAGCCTAATTTGGACTTAATTAAGAAGATTGAAATTTTAAGAGACCAAATTTAATATTTACAAAGGCAACTGATTGAAAGCAGGGGCAAAATTGCAAGAAAATCAAAGTTTTGAGGTCAATTAAGGGCTAAATTGGAGAAATTCACAACTAAGGACTATTTTGCAAAATACATCGAACTATAGGGACGTATTTGATTGAAATCAAAGATGAAATTGAAGAAAATTAAAAGTTTGATGTTAATTGAGGATCAAATTACATAAAGCCAAGACCAGGACCAAACTGAAAAAAGTGTTGAAATTAGTGGCTGATTTTGAAATTTAGCAGGGGCAAAATTGCATTAAATCAAAAGTTTAGAATCAATTAAGGGTGAAATTGAAGGAAATCAAAAGTTAAAGTACTAAATTGAATTTTGGCTAAAATCCCTAATATAAGGTTAAAACAGCGCCGTTTTGAAAAAAAAAAACCAGATAATGCATCGTTTGATTACTATTCATTGTCTTCTTCTTTTTTGCCCGAAAAAGCTACTTAAGTGACTACTTTTTAGGGCATTTAATGCTTCATAACTTCACCAAATTTGACAACACATGAACCAAAATAATGACCTAACATTTCTCTATAACCCGATATGGTTCGTTCAGACTGATTGACACCATAGAGGCCGCAATACTGGCCCAAAGTGGTTGGCCTGACGAGCCTTTAGCAGCCAACCTTTTCAGGCCATGATGCCTACTTTGAACCAACGGTTAGGATCCTTCCGGGTTGATCCAAGGGCTATGATTTGGCACAAATGGAGACCAAACGTCCCTTTTCTATCCCCTATAAATAGATTTGAACTTCATGAACTGAGAGAGGAGAAATCAGAAGCTTAAGTTAAGAAAAAACCATATCCCACCAATTTTTTTCCTTTCCCCCCTTTCGGCCACCACTTTGGCTAGCTCCACCGCCGCATCTCGGCTGTTGTAGCCACCACCAACCACTCTATGGTCTTCCTTGCAACACTAGGAATGCCTCCAGCCTCTCTCTTCCTCATGTTAGACGAGTTTTCCCTATTTTTTTTTCCTCCAGAACCCCTTCCACAGCCGCTGCACTTTACATGCAATTAGACTACTTTTGAAAAATCTCTGTATTTTTCACTAATGAACAGGTCGCTTGGAACAATTAGATCATTTTCAAGGTAAGTCGCCTTTTATATGACTAATTTCTCGATTTCAACACCTCTCAGCGAAAGTCATTTGTTAATCTACTACTTTCAAAGTTTTCAACATTCTTAAAAGAAACAAAAGTTCTTTTCCATGTCTACTTTTCTTTATAAATTTATAACGGAAAGCCAAAAGAAAACACAATTTTCCAGTCTTTGCATCGTAAATATTATAAAGAGGGTGCAACTGTCGTAACCTAATTTTTTATTAAAAAATAATTAAAAAAATTGAATGAATGAAAAATAATTTGAGAATTAGGTCAAGACAACACAAATTGAAAGTTTGAGGACTATTATGGATAAATTATAAATATGGGAGTCAATTTGGTAAAAAATTGAAAGAATTGATGAGTTTAAAGACTTAATTAAACTTTGATTTAATTAATTAATGCAATGAAGGGCTTAATTGAAGAAATATCAAAGTTTGAGGTTGATTTAGGGGTCAAAATTGTAAGAAATTAAAATCTGAGGACCGAAGTGAATATGCGGTGATACTATAGGAGGTTAATTGAGTTTTTCAAGAGTAATTTTGAAAGAATTAAAAGTTGAAGAGCTAATTAAGGACTAAATTAGTTAAATAAAAACCAAGAACTGTTTTTCAAATGACACCGAAATCTAGGGGTCCAATTGCAATTGATCCAAGAGCAAAATTTAAAAAAGAAAATTTTTCCAAAAATAGAGGCCCCAATTGATAAATGTCAGAAGTTCAGGGGGCAAATTGAAAATAGTCATTTCCAAGGATAAAACGATGCCGTTTTAAAACACTATTCATCATCTTCTTTCTTTATCCTAGAGAAGACCGATTCAGCAGGAAAACCGCAACAACCCTATTCCAAATCATGGGTCACGTCTCTACCAATATCCCTTGCCCACTCGATGCATTACAAACAGTCTCTACCAATATCCCTCGGATGAACGTGCCTCACTCCCAGGATCATTATCCTAAGGACGAACAGAGGATATTCTCTGGCTTTATAAAAGCTAGAGAAAGAACGAAAAAAAATAAAAAAAAGAAAAGAACGAATGAATAGAGAAAAACATAGAAAGGAAAAGATGAAAGAAAATTGAAAGATAAAAAAACAAAGACACCACGCACATAAACAAGGAGGATTAAACCATGAGGGCGGGAGACGAAAACACAGGGAGAGAAAAAACAAAACGAAGATAGAAAGAAAACAAGAAAAAAAATGAAGACAAAAACTACATAGAAAGGAGACTTGAGAGACAAAGAACAGAGAGAGAACAGGGGAAGAAAGTGGAAACAGGAAGAAGCAGAGGAGAAAGTGTCCGTTCGACCAGCAACCTAACGTCTTCATCGCCATCGTCTTCAACTTCGTCTCCAGACCAGGTAAGTTCTTCATTTTCCCTCCTCTTTGCAATTATAATTGCCTTCTCACTGTGCATGTGCAATTTTAATTCACCTCTTACTATTCAAAGCAAATATAACTCACTGGATAGTGTATGCACGCGTGAATTAGTTCACTTGTGCCTGCGGCCCAGCCCGGTCACTAGCTTGGGCCAATGACTAGATTAGGCTGGCTGAGCTAGATCTATCTTTAAATAAAAAAACAAAAAACATCTAGACCAAGCTGGGCCTGGGCCTGAGATCCAGCTGACCCAATTTGTTTTGGGGTCAAGGGTGTGTTTAGCAAAAACACATTCTTATGACTTACCCTTTTTATTTCACTTCCTTTTATTATGATATCTAGCCAAACAAACTCTTTTTTATATAAAAAAAATTCAGAAACATTCAGGAATCTTCTTTGATTTATTTATGGGTTCCTCGCACTTTTTTCTTGATGATTTCACTGTATATTTGATTGGTAGATTTTTAATATGAAATACAAATCTAATATTTGATACATACCTATCTTTTTTTTATATATATATATATTAAAAAATAACAATAAAAAAATATATGCTTTGCTTTCAATTCAAATATTACTAGTTTATTCACTAATGCTAGAGTTAGGAATACCATACCCTTTTGTTTGAGTGTTACGTGATATTTACTAACATCATAGCTGGAAGTATTTGTATCCGAATATTCACTAGCACTAAAGTTAGAAATATTACAAGCAAACCATTGATAGTAGAATACAACAAAACCTTAGCAATTTAAGATAAAACCAGTAATGTAGTCTACCTTAGGTAGGACACTTAAGGGGTGATAATATCTTCTATTTTGCGTAATCAATCCCGTACCATATAATCTCTGTTGATCAGTTAGGATTCCTAGTGACTGTAATACTAGGTGACGACTCCTTAAATAAGACATTTCTCATCTAAAAATAAGATGCCAGAAATCTGTTCTTTTTGAAAATTGAATTTTTAAATGTTGCCGCGATGTTGGGTGTGACCGATACAAAATGTAAAATGAATGCGATTCTAAATTTGGACTTTAGAATGGTTATGATTAAACCCGATGAGGTAGAGACTCTTTGACGAAGAGAGATTTGCCTTAAACCTTAGAAAAGACTAACGAATAGAAACCTGACCTAGAAAAACAATCAAACAATAATATAACTTACCTTAGATAGGATAAACTGTGGATGATGCGTCTTCCCTTTGTACAACCAGTCCCTTACCCAGACTCTCGCAGACCATATGTTTCTAGTAACCTTAATCATAGCTTTATGATTAAATCCAAAACTTATTTTCTTTTCTAACAACAATACCTCTCAAGAGGCACAATAGCTCGTCAGCACCCGACATCGCCCCGTGACAACCATATTAATGCAAAACTTAGAATGAGAAAAGAACGATAAAGAGATGGCCACGAAGTATAAGGAAATTATGCATGGGATCCAAAAACAGTTGAAGGAAAGAGTGGCCAAGTATGATGATCTAGTAAATAAGTATGTGATGTTAAAAAAGGAAGTTGTAACTGTAAAAAAAAAAGGGGTTTTAAGGATAAGAGATGATGCGTACCTCGTGATCACGTGGTCATGCAACCCACAAGGATAAGAGTTTCTAAATTTTCATAAGGTCCTCCTAGAATCCCTTCCAAAGCCTGTTGAATAATTTTTACGGATTCCGTCATTTCACCAATTCGGACTAAATAATGAGCTAACGAATCCCCTTTCTTTTTGCCACTGAACTCCCCAATCAAATTCGTCATAACACTTATAATGATCAACTTTACGAAGATCTCATCGTACTCTAGAAGCTCGTAGCATTGGTCCTCATAAACCCCAATTTATTGCACTAACAATACCTATTCCTTCAACGCGTTCTAAAAAAATAGGATTTTGCATAATAAGTTTTTGATATTCAGCAACTCCTGTTAAAAAATAATCGCAGAAATCCAAATATTTATCTAGCCAGCCATGAGGTAGATTAGCTGCTTCTTCTCCGATACAAAAATAATTATGCATCATTCTCATACCAGTGGTAGCTTCAAATAAATCATATATTAAATCTCTTTCTCTAAAAATATAGAAGAAAGGGGTCTACCCACCAATATCTGCCATAAAGGGGCCAAGCCATAAGAGATGAGAAGTTATACGACTCAACTCCAACATAATTACTCTGATATAGCTAGCTCTTTTAGGTACTTGAATATTTCCCAACTGTTCCAGTCCATTTATTGTTATTGCTTCTGTAAACATAGTAGCTAAATAATCCCAACGTGTTACATAAGGCAAATATTGTATAATTGTTCAGTTTTCCGCAATTTTTTCCATCCCTCTATGTAAATAACCTAATATTGGTTCGTAGTTAATAACATCTTCACCGTCTAGACTAAGGATGAGTCGAAGAACGCCATGCATTGATGGGTGGTGGGGACCCCATATTGACTATCATAAAGTCCTTTCTTGTAGCTGGTACATTTATAGGGGTTTTCTCGATTTATTTTTCCATGAATTACTGAAAACGAAAAGAAGTTCATCAAAATTCAAGTTTAAGATCTAATAAATCAAATAATAAAAAAAAGACTCTTCAAATTAACGAGTTTTTGATTCCTGAATGTTCAACTGGCTAATTAATTCTTTATAACGTACTTTATTTTTCTTTGCCAAATAAGATAGTAGTCGTTGGTGTTTTCCTAGAATTTTCCGTAAACCTCTTTGAGATAAATAGTCTTTTCTATGTAATTCCAAATGTGAAGTAAGTCTTCGTATCTTATTAGTAAAACTTACTATTTGAAATTCAACTGATCCCTTGTTTTTTTTGTCTTCTTGTGAAATAATTGAAATGAATGAGTTTTTTACCATAAAATGAAATCCCCATCCTCCCGCCTTTTTAAAATAGTATTATTCATCAGTAATAATAAATAATGGAATATTAAATAAGAATGTCAGTTTGTTTGAATCTGGTATACACAATAAATTTCAATTCGTTAGGAATTCCTAATTTGGTTAACATTAATCAATCCAATTTTTTTTTATTCGGCTAGAAATACATAAAGAATGGTATATTCTTCCCTTACAAAAGAAAAAAAAAATTATATCTATATCTAAAAATTTAAAATGAAAAATTGGATTGATTCATTTTTAGATCAAATTGATACATGATTGAATTCCATGTATCAGAATGGAATATGGGATGTAAAACAATGTATATGGACCTCTCCTTGTTTTCATATATTTCATATACTAGATTAGATATGCTATGGGATATATATAACAAATAGACCTTTACCGAATTTTTATCGTGAACATATATGTATCCTTATCATACTAAACCGACTAGCATTATTGGTATCAAACCAATAGCAATTTATACAAGCTAAATCTTCTAATCGATAATTGGGCCAAAGAAAAAGTTTTAATTTAATTAATTTATTTTTATCTCTATTAAAACGCACTTAGGTTTTTTTACTTTAAAATCAAATTTTTTTGGACAATAACAGATACAACTTTACCTATACTTATCGTTTCATAGCCTTTTAGCTTATAAACTCTTTTAGTAGTGCACAACCTCTTCAAGAATTTAACATATGGAAATTTATTTAATAGCATCAATCAATGAAATATTTACCATTTTTCAAGAACCGAATAGACATCATCCTCAGCTTTGAAATAAAGCATTTGATTAGGAAGTTCATAAGCAAACTGTATTGATCTTTCAAATGGTGTAATTAATTGTATGGTCCAGGAAGTATTATTCTTGTTTTAATTAATTAGAGGCATCCACAAACTATTTGGATTGTACTATTGTTAATAAATGTTTCAAAGGGAAGATCGCATGCATGTACACTTCAGATCGAATTCCAATGTAAAGCCTAAATAATTACGAGAAATCTCTCCTGCTGGTGCCATTGCCACTGACTATGCAGTGCAGTTGCCATGATAACCTCTAGCTAACGGAGGGTTGAATATATTGCGAGCATTGACAATGCATACTATCCGCATCTCACCATTGGGGTTTGGTTGAAGTGCAATAGTTCGACAACTCGACAAACATGCTGTCAAGACTTCAAATGTAGAGCAATGGCGAAGGTGGAGCAGAGCAGAGTTACGAATAGCTGATATGTTCGAAGGTCCATAAAAGAATGAACTATGGGCCCTGCTAGTAAATGGAACTCGTGGAGTAAACAGGTTACATGAGGTGGGTTCAGTGCATTTAGCATGTGCCATCTAACCCATAGTTGACAGGAGTGGTTTTGTCCGGTCACTTCGCACATGGTATGGTTTAGAAGCATAGCAAAGGCAATCACGCGGCATTTAAGACGCATTACCTGTCATTTTATATGACAAACGACCTGATAATTTTATAATCATCTGCTAATAAAACTTTATGGTTATCTTTTTAAATTACAATCACATGCAATCTTTAGTGTTTCATCCACCGTTAACTTAGCGCATGAAAATGCTTATATTAAAAATCAACATTCATTTATAAAATCAAATAAAAATTATAACAATTCATGTTTAAACAAAAAAAAAAACCTAAAATCAATCTGCAATAATGAAATCAACCAATCTTAAAGAGTTTTGATCGATCATGGAAGCTAAAAAGTAGTTGGATAGATATCTAGAAGTTATGAACAATCAAATTGCAACATGAGTTTTAATTTACGTGAATGACAAGAAAGTTCAATTCTATTCAGAGTGGTAATTATTAATAGGGTAATATGATTAAGTGGTATAACTTGGTTATAATTTATATCATTATCAATAAACATGAATTTTAGTTTGTATTAGGATTTAATATTCCTTTTTATATGATATAGGTTACATGTTTAGGATTGAAATTAAATATTTAGATTGAATTCAAATAATATACCAATATAAATAAGGTCATCTAGCCTTGTATTTAATTCTTTTTTGTGATTTATTCAAAAACATTTTCCCATCATAGCTTTATTTACTTTATTTTACAAGTATTCATTTACTTTGTTATTTTATTTATCTTTTTTCTTTCAAATTCTTCTTTTTCTTTATCTATTTTTGTTCTCGTGTGGTGTTACTTGGATAGATATACCTTTTTTAAAATATAAAATCTTAGAACACTCATATTTCGTTTGGTTTTGTGAGTGTGCTACCTATCTCAAACTACGATTTAGATCCTAATTATTATTTCTTCTTATTATAAGGAAGAAACAATTAATAGGTAACATAATTGATCAAAAGATTAATGATTGATCACCTAATTATTTAATAATTAATCACACGATTATTTATGAGATTAATATATTGGCACAACCAATATGATTAGATTAAGTATTTGTTTCATTAACTAACAATTATGCCATAAGAAAGAATATAGATAAACTTGTCATTGTAGCACTCAACGAATAATCAAGAACTTAACAACAACAACAAAAAACCAAACTCGAGACACAAACTAAAGTGAATTTAAAGATTGATATATTTTTTTTTCTTATTTTGCTTTTACTTTTAACTTTTACCGCAATTAAGTTCTAAATGACAAGAACGATGAAATAACACAGAAACTAAAACATAAAGGGATATAACCTGATTTTAAAGTCTTATTCTAATACCAACTGATATGAACCTTGTTGATATAAAAATCCAAAAACCTATAGCCAAGTAAGACACTTCCTTATAAAGTTAAGATCAGGTTTAGAATTAAGCTGGACACAATGATAACTTGTGTCGAGGAATCAAGACTGTAAGTAATCAACCCCAACACAACACCTACAATCAAGATGCGAACGAGAAGTATAAAAGATACCATGAAACATGGTTAACTCTTTGATAATTCAGAGTAGTTTCATGAGGAACCAAAAGTAAAAATAAACTCTCACGTATAAGTTTTATTCCTAATTAATCAATCTATCTCTTATTAATTTTCTTAAACCTAAATACAAGCTAAATAACCTTGTTTATATTGGGTAAAAAAATCCTAAACAATGCTGAAAAATAAAAAAAGGGTTCTAAATAAAATAGAAAAAATAATATTAAATCTACTAGAAATTAATACAATTCATGTGTAGTAGCTTTTAAATCTTCTCGCAAGGCTTTCTCGAATTCTGATTGACTTAAAATTTTAACCCAACATTAAACAAGGCATCTTGAATATTTCAGTATGATTTTTATTTGATCCAACTGTTGGATTAAAACTTATGCTTGTTAAAGTAAACTTGTGTATTAGAAAAAATAAGATTAATCCACGTGTAAGTAAGGAAAAAATTGATGAATCTATAAGTCTTATAGGAAAAAAGACCAAATATATTGAATAACTCATTTAATGTCTTTTTAACCTTCTTACCTCTTGAACTTGTAATATGTCTAATTGGCATATGTAATGAATCCTTTGGTGTAATATGGATTGCGTTATCCTTTTTGTCTATAAAAGGATTTAATTTTGAATCATCACCTTACTTCGATGTTGAATTATCCTATTAAATATCTATTTAACCTTTTTAACTCTTAACCTTGTAATACTCTTAATTGTCATATATAATAAATCAGTTGGTATAGTTTGTATGATATCACATATGGTTGCTTTATTGCGTCCCACTCAAGAATCTATCAATCAAATATCTTGAAAAAATACAGAAAAAATAAAAATATATCACGGTCCATGCTAGATTTTTTGTAATTTAACTAAAAAATTAAAAGTAAGTGAGTCAGATAGTAAAAGTAGGTCTACATGAGTGACTAAAAACTATCACCATTAGTTAGGATAATGATCGGATCAATTGTAATTGATGTAACTTTTTTTATTTGTTTAGAAATTGTGATACTTTTTTCACTCAAAATGTCTCTTTTCACTCGGAACATGTTCTTTAAAATTGACACAGCATTTAAGGAAAAAAAAGATGTATAACATGTTAGTCCATCTCTTATGCCTAAGAAAAAATAGAGCCAAGTGTGCATGGACTTTTTTATTTAAATGGGGTAGGAACTGGGCCACCCAAGGCTAGGCATCTAACATTTGTATATTTGTCCCAATATGCACTCTTTTATTTTATTTTTTGAGTAAATTTCATTAAAATAGATAATTTAAAATAAACTAAAATATTATTTTTAAGAATAAAATTATATATATTTTTTATAAAATTATTACGTGCTTTTTTTTACAAAGCTTCATGATTTGTATTTAGTTTTTCTAAAATTTTAACTTTTAGCTTTTACATGTAAATTTGTTTTACTATTGCATGGTTATATAAAAAGAATAGAAAAAAAGAAAACCATTGTCCACAACATAGTTTTTAAACCCGGCCCGGTTTAAGGCCCGGGTTTTGGGTTTTGACCGGGTCACTGGGTCGCCCGAGTTAATTTATTTTTTTTTTAAAATCAAAACGATGTCGTTTTAGTAAAAAAAAAGTCAACGGGTTGCAATCGGGTTTTTGACTAAGTCTTACTAGGTCAACCCACCGAATCATCCTAGATTTTATTTTTTTCTATTTTTTTTAAACCCAATTTAATTCCAACACTGGATTCTAGATCAAGATGCCGTGTTGGGTTTAAAAAATATGGTCACCAATAAGGTGGTTGGTCTTTCTCACAAGTCAACATTACCCATCTCGGCCATCAAAAATCCAACTATTGTGTCGTGTGTCAACTCTAAATAGGGTGGCTTCGCTGGCTCTCATATTATTATTATTATTATTACTATTACTATTAATATTACTATTGTGTTTCATGTGTAGGCACACGATGTGGTCCTTCAATTTTTTATCTCAGTGTATTTTTGTATAAATAAATTTTTCAAACGATGTTTCACTAATTATCCAATAATTTTTAATAATATTAGTATCTTTTATTGTAATATTAACAATTATTTTCCAAATAGTTATTTTCCAAATAGTTATATATCAATCTAATATGTATAATTTAGTCTTATGAAAAAAAAATAGATGATAATATTTGTACTGTCTTCTCCTGCGTTGGTTAATTGGCTAGTGTGTGTCTATAATATGAATGATTTTCCAATCCTCTTGAATTCTGTAGAGTGGTGAAATCCAATAAAGAACCAGTTCATAAACTAAATAAATAAAGAAAGGGTAGAGCAGGTTGCCCGTTTGTTTGCTGAAAAATAGTTTTTTTAAAAAAGTAAATTTCAGAAAATTAAATTTCAGAAAATTAAATTATTTTTCGATATTTGGTTATATAATATAAAATAAGTTAGAAAACACTTTCCAGTGTTCGGTTATGACATAGAAAATGAGCTGTAAAATAACTTATTAATGTTTTATTTTTTTCAAGTTTATTAAAATAATGAGGAACAAATCTTACAAATTAAAAAGTTGAATGAGAATGAAATTAAAAAAATATAATTTCATAAATTATCTCAAATAAAATAAATAATAATCAAAATAATAGATATCAAATCTAAAAAATAAAAAAATTAAAAGATGAAGAAATTAAAATAATAATAATTAACATTTCATAAATTATTTCAAATAAAATAAATAACAATCAAAAGAATAAGATTAAATTTAATAGATAAAAAATTCAATTAAAAAATAATAAGAAAAAAACAAATAAAAATTATAAAAATAAAATCAAAATTAATATAAAAAATAAAATTAAAAAAATAAAATTAAAAAATAAATATTTAAAATAAAATATATAAAACAATAAAAAAATTTAAAAATTAAATTTAATATAACCGATAAATAATACTAACATTTTTACATCGCACTTGTATAGAATTCTCCAAAGTCATCAACCAAATCTTGTCTTGGCTTGTTGTTGAATTATTTTTATACTTTCATCGGGAAGTACAAGCGATCAGGACATGGTTCAGAGACAGCGTTGAACATCGGATAACATGTGCATGACTGTTGTTACCTACTCGCTGCTAACAATAATTAACGTTTTCAACAAATGAGTCTCGTCAGGGAATCTTTTTTGTTACCATCGCCACTGTCGGGGATAAAATCTTGAATAGATTTAACGTATTATTTTTAGTTCCCCCACAATTTTTTCCCACAAGATATTTACTTTTGACTCCATTTTTAAGAGGAAAAAAAAAAAAAGGCATCAGTCATAAGCTAGCCAAAAAGTTTAGAGAGGGGGAAACCCCAGATGAATCTTTTAATTAATTGGAGATATTTTGAAGAAAGTAAATATAGCTCGGAGAAGACGGTGGTGATGAAGTGAATGTCTACATCAGAAAAGGACTGGCGATAAAATGGTAGAAAGTTAGTTGAGGCATATATGGACCCGCAAATTATAATATATGGTCAGTAGAATGGGACCTATCTATTATTAATATTCAAGAAATGAGATGCTTGAAAACTACAAAACGGTCACAACATGATCGTCCCGTTTCTTGGTGGGGTTTTCCATGAACCTCTCATCTCAAGACGAAGTGACTGGACCATATGCATCATGAGTATTTTATTTTGTGTTTAAAATTATTATTCTTGATAGGATTTTAAAATATGAAGTT
>Ga0325402_1000852_pt1 | contig 23256 bp, 16 predicted proteins | sample PopdelMetagenome_22_FD_207212 | JGI IMG/M metagenome (GOLD analysis project Ga0325402, IMG submission 207212) | Populus deltoides microbial communities from Bellville, Georgia, United States - Xylem-PdKOR-R3 | ecosystem: Host-associated > Plants > Phyllosphere > Stem > Wood/Secondary xylem...
CAAAATCTAAAACAAACCATAACAGGTATAGAATTATACATTCATATACTACAAGTTTGTTTGAGAAATAACAATAAAACATGTACATTTACTAACAAAATACATATACTAAAAAAACGATAAAATTTACATTTAATTAAATGTTAAAATTTAAAAAGAAAGAATTACTTACAAAAATTGATAAAATCCTTCGGTAAATTAGAACACGGATGCTGTGACCACAAAACTTAAGAAATATAACTTGTTGTGCTGATATGAGGGAGATTTTTGTTTGAGGGGGAGGGGGGCTGGTTGTTTACAGATGGGGAGAGTTAGGATTAGGAAGAAGAAGGAGAAATAGGGGAGGAGAGGGTCGGTGGACATATATTAACTTTTACCGACGGTTTCACCGACGGAATATCCATTAGTGAAATCGTCGATGATTCTGAAAGAACAATTGACATGTCACCGTATGGATCTGCCATTTCAAATCCGTCGGTGATTCCGTCGGCAATATAAACGGCGGTCGCTGTACGGGCTGTATTTTTGAATCCGTCGGTGATTCCATCTGAAAAAATAACCCGCCAAAACCTCCACGTCAGCGACCCGTTTTTTTTACGACGAAAAACGTTTCTGTCCATAATTCAGTCGGTAACTACCGACAAAAATTGTTCGTCGATAGTTACTGACTGAAATATGGACGGAATATTGTCTGTTGGTAATTTCGACCTCAAATTACCGACAGAAATATTTCGTCGGTAAATCCGTTGCTATTTAGCGAATTTCTAGTAGTGCAAAACGACGACCCCAACATGAAGCCCCGCTCCTAGGGATGGTCACTGCAACGCCGCGCTACTCACAAGGGTATCTGGTGTGGACAGAAGCATCCTGGAGACTGTTCCACTACACTAGGGCGATGTTATGTATGTCGAGGAGAGCATAGATGGAGGGATTTCCTATATTTGGGTAAGGGATGTTATTACTGCCATGGACATGTTAGAAAGGATTGCCTTTGGAGGTTAGAGTTTATTCAGACACAACAGCAGATGCAGAGTCGGCAGTAGTAGATTATAGTGGATCGACTGGCTAGATAGACTCAGTCTGGAGCCAGTGGAAATAGAGGACGTGTCAAGAGATAATGGGATCAGATCCAGGGTAGGGTGTTCACCATTATGCAAGAGGAGGCTCAAGTTACCCCTGATGTTGTTGCAGGTACCTTGTTGTTAAACCATTTGCCTATCTATGTGTTATTTGGTCCTGGAGCTACCTATTCATTTGTTGCATATAAGGCAATAGAAAAATTAGGAAAGAGTCCAAGTGGAGTTGGGAAATGGTTTACCATTAGTACACCTTTAGGGAAACATGTAGACATTGATATAATATATATGGGTATTAAACTTGAAATCATGGGGTGTGAGACGCGTGTAGATTTGATTCCATTGGGGATACATGATTTTGATATTATATTGGGAATGGATTGGTTGGGTAAGTATAGGGCTCAAATGGACTACTTTGTAAAAACAGTAACATTTTATGGATTTATGGGTGTGAGAGTAGTTTTTCGAGGAGAAAGAAATGTCATACCAAATTGTCTTATTTCTGCTATGACGACACAAAAAAAAAATGAGTAAAGGATGCGAGGTTTACCTCCTCTTAGTGGTGGATGTCCATGGAAGAAAAAGTGAGTTAGCTAGTATCCCTATAGTAAGAGAGTTCTCGAATGTGTTTTCGGAGGAACTACCAGGATTACCCCTAGAGAAAGAAGTAGAAGTTTCAATAGATACACTACCGGGTACATCCCCTATAGCCCAAGCACCATATAGAATGGTGTTGACGGAGATAGCTGAGCTGAAAATACAGTTGCGAGAATTGTTAGAAAAAGGGTTCATACGTCCAAGTAATTCACCTTGGGGAGCCCTTGTGTTATTTATAAAGAATAAGGATGAAACTCTCTGACTCTATATTGATTATAGACAGTTGAATAAGGTGACAGTAAAAAATAAATATCCACTTCCATGAATAGATGATTTATTTGATCAACTCAAGGGAGCTAGGATACTTTCAAAGACAGATTTGAGATCGGGGTATTACAAATTAAGAATTAAAGAATAGGATGTAGCAAAGACCACTTTTAGAACCCGCTATATGCATTATAAGTTTTTGGTGATGCCTTTTGTGTTGACAAATGCTCCTGTGGTATTTATGGATTTGATGATCAAATATTTCGACCTTAATTGAATAAGTTTGTGGTGGTTTTTATAGATGACATACTGGTGTATTCCAATACATATGTGGAACATGAACAACATTTGAGGGAGATTTTACAAACTTTAAGAGAACATCGGTTGTATGCCAAGTTGAGTAAATGTGAATTTTGGTTAAAGGAGGTGACTTTCTTAGGGCATGTTATATCGGTTGAAGGGATATTTGTTGATCCAAGAAAATAGGAGGTAGTGTTAAAATCGGAAAGGCCCACTAATGTGACTGAAATTCATAGTTTTCTTGGGTTGGCTAGTTATTATAGAAGATTTATTGAGGGATTTTCTACTATAGCAACCCTAATGACCCAATTGACTCGGAAGGAAACAAAGTGGGAATGAACACCCGAATGTAAAAAGAATTTTCAAGAACAAAAGAAGAGGCTTACCACTGCACCGGTGTTAGCTTTACCCTAAGGAACGGAAGGTTTTGTTGTACATAGTGACCCATCCAAAAAGAGTTTAGGGTGCGTACTGATGCAACATGAGAGGGTGATTGCTTATACTTCTAAATAATTGAAGTCCCATGAGGTCAACTATCCAATTCATGATTTAGAATTGGCCGTTATAGTATTTGCCTTACGAGTGTGGAGACACTACTTGTATGGGTCTCGAGTTCAAATTTTTACCGATCATAAAAGTTTAAAATATTTAATGACTCAAAAGGAGTTAAATATGCGGTAAAGATGATGGGTTGAATTGATTAAAGATTATGATTATGTGATAGATTATCACCCGGGAAAAGCAAATGTTGTGGCGGATGCTCTTAGTCGTAAAAATAGGGTATCAACTTTGGAATCAAATAAGCGTGATGAAAAAAAATTGTTGAGTTAAGGAACATTAATGCCAAGGTGGAGATTGGACCTGAGGGTTCTTTGTTAGCTCAATTGAAAGTGAGATCGGTATTTCGGGAAAAAATATTAGGGGCTCAGCAAAATGATATTGAAGTTAGTAAGATAAAATATAAGATTGAATTCGAGGTTAAAACTCCTTTTCAAATCTTAGATGATAGAATGGTGGTAATGGGAAAAAGAATGTATGTACCGGAAGACATGGCTTTGAAAGATGAATTGTTGAAAAAGGCACATGAGACCAAACTTAATATGCATCCTAGAAGTACTAAGATGTATAAAGATTTGAAGGAGTTGTATTGATGGCCAAATATGAAAAAACAAATAGCTAAATATGTAACTAGTTGTGCTATCTGCCAACAAGTAAAGGCAGAACATCAGAAGTCGACAGGCCTTTGCAGTCGTTGTTGATACCCTGGGAGGACATCACTATGGACTTTGTATTTGGTTTACCTAAAGGGAAGAAGGGCAATGATGCTATATGGGTGATAATAGACAGATTGACCAAGTCTGCTCTCTTTTTACCGATGAAAATGACCGACTCAATTGATAAATTGGCCCGATTGTATATAAATGAAGTGGTAAGGTTGCATGGAGTACCCGTGTTGATAGTTTCAAACTGGGATCCTCGGTTTACTTCTCGGTTGTGGTCAAGCATACAACATGCTTTCGGAACAGTTTGAATATGAGCACAACTTTTCATCCTCAGATTAATGGGCAAACTGAGAGAACAATTCAAATCCTAGAAGATTTATTAAAAGCTTGCGTATTGGAGTTTGGTGGTAATTGGGAAGATCATCCACCCCTAATGAAGTTCACTTATAATAATAGTTATCAAGCCACTATAAGAATGGCCCCGTATGAAGCTTTGTACGGTAGGAGGTGTCGGACTCCTTCATGTTGGGAAGAAGTAGGTGACTAGAGTTTAATTGGAGCTGAAATTGTTCAGATGACAACATAAAAGGTTAAGGTTATAAAGGAACATATGAAAGCAGCCTAAGACAGGTAGAAAAGTTATGCTGACAAGCGAAGGAGACCTCTTGAATTTAATGTAGGAGACCGAGTATACTTGAAAGTCGCTCCATGGAAGCACATGTTAAGATTTGGTATGAAGGGAAAGTTAGCACCAAGGTACATCGGGCCCTATGAAGTGGTAAAGAGAATTGTACCTGTGGCGTATCAATTGGTGTTGCCCCCGCATTTGATCAGGATCAATGATGTGTTTCATGTTTCTATGTTGCGAAAAGTAGAGATAGGCCCGGCTCGAGTGCTACCATAGGTTCCTATAGAGATTGAAGAAGATTTAACTTTAGAAGTGAAACCTCTAAAGATTTTGGATCGGAGTGAAAAGGAGCTTCGAAATACAAAAATTCCTTTGTTCAAGGTGTTATGGAGTTCTCAAATTGAGGAAGAAATGTGGAAAAGGAGGCAGAGATGAGGAGGAAGTACCCTAGACTTTTCTAAACTCAGGTATAAAATTTTAATTTCAAGGATGAAATTTTTTAGGAGGGGAGAATGTAAACCCTCTGATAAAATAATCTCATCTTGATTTAGTAAAATAAAATTAAATACAATGGATGTGGAGAAAGGATTAAATTGAACTAATTAATTAGATTAAAAGAGAAGTTATATAATGAGAGGGGTGAAATTGAAAACAATAATAAAGGAGTAAAGAGTTAGTAAGACAAAGAGAAGTAATGGGGTCATTGTAATAATAAAAGAAATGGTAGGGTCAATGTGAAAATAAAAGTAAATATAGGGGAGTAAGATGTAATAAGGAAAGAACATAATTATAAATAAGAAGAAATCTCTAGAAATTCCTAGAGTAATGGCCAGCCAAGGAGAGGAAGAAAGAGAAGAGAAAAAAATTGAGAGGAAACATTGTAAATTAATCCTTTGAATCCAAACAAAAGTGAGAGTAAGTGAGCTAAGAGTGCTTCAAGTAAGATTTAGGAAGAAAACTTTGAGAAAACCTAGAGAATTTACTAGTGAGAAGGGAAGGGTTAGAAGAAGAAAGGAAGGGGAAGAAGAAGAGTCGTTGTTCTCAATCTCTTGACTCATTTTCCTTGTAATAGAAGGTAACAAGCTCTTATTAAGTCACTTGAATTTGTTTGTGTTTTCTTTGAATAATTGAGATTTTAGAACATCTTAGTATAGGTATAAGAATTTTGTTAAATAATGATAGGTGGAGGCATTTTGTGTTTATAGTGGCCGGAAATGATGGAAAAATACATGGGAAACAAATTTATACTTGTTGAACTTAGAAATCAAAATTAGATAGGTTATCTCTCAATTTCTCTACTAAGATTTGAACCCTAAGATGACTGAATTTGAGATAATTTCCCTCATGAAAGATGTAAACATGGATGTTACCTTTCAAATGAAATTTACCTTGCTTGATGTGGAGTGACAAAACACTAAATATGGAAGCAAAACCGAAGATAGGTCAAAACCAAAAATCAACAGGACAAATTTTTAGGTTTATGGAATTTGTAAATTTGGACATGTAGATGGAAAAACTGGGTATATTCATCTTTGCAAACATTGTAGACCCATGTTCTAGTGTTTTAAAGAAACAAACCACGCATAAAACCAAGTTCTATAGCTCCGGTTATACTCAAACTACTAAACAGTGTTTGGAATCTATTATGTTGAGCCACCTAAAACTTGTAAATTAGTAACTTTTATTTGGAATTTTTTTATTACAAAATGTTGAATTATTAAGGCAATGAATACAGTACGTATATGTGTGTATGTGTGGTTAAGACTCGAAATTTAAATTAGTGCAACTATTGGTACAGGTGAGATTGTGAGAAATAAACAAGAGCAGGGGAAGACTAGCAGAGCACAAATTTCAGGTAGGTGTCTAACACTTAGATCTCTAATTTAAAGTCTTTTTTAATTCTTTAGCTTAGCTCATAATAAGATGCAGTTCAAATTTTAGTATTTATATGTAGTGTTTAAATGATGGGTACACCAGTTCCTGGTTGGGACTGACACCCAGTGAATGGGCTGATGATTAGACCAGCTTGCTGTGAATGGGTTGATGGTTGGACCAGTGTCCTGGTTTGGAACTGGTGCCCTGTGAATGGGCTGTTAGTTGGACCTGTATTCTGGAATGGAATTGGTGCCCTAAGAATGGACAACCAATAGAATCAGTTATTATTGGACAAGATTGGTGCATTGACAAGTGAGAAATTATAGAAATTGATGATAGATGAATTAAAAGCAAATTGTTAGTGTAATGAAAAAATGTACTAGATCATTGTCGCACCTGACATTGTGACGGCCTTAAAAAATTAAAATGACAGATTTCTAGAATCTTGTTCTTTGGTTGGAAAAGATCTTGTTTAAGGAGTCGTCACCTAGCATTATGGGGGGGACAACAACTAGCGAAGTTAAAAGAAATGGGTGCAGAATTTGGTATTAACTCAGGAGGAGAACTATTAGCTCAACTGATAGTGCGGCCAACGTATCGGGAACAAATACTATGAGCCCAATCCAACGACATTAAAGGGTCCAAGATTAGGAAGAAAATAGAGGTCGAGATAGAAATTCCATTTTGAATAGCAGATGGTGGAACGTAGATGATGGGACAACATTTGTATGTACTTGATGACGAGATGGTTAAATAGATGATTCTACAAGCACATGAATCCAAATTCACCATGTATCCTAGCAGCACCAAGATGTACTAGGACCTGAAATTCCACTATTGGTGGCCTAACATAAAGAGAGAAATAACCAAATATGTCTCGAAGTGTGGTATATGACAACAAGTTAAAGTTGAACATCAAAGGCCAGCAGGACCATTACAACCACTACAAATCCCAGAATGGAAGTGGGAGATGATCACCATGGATTTTGTGTCGGCATTTCCTAAAGAAAAGAAAGGGAATGATGCAATATGGGTCATTGTGGACCGCTTGACAAAGTTTGTGTTATTCCTGCCAATAAAGATGATTGATTCGGTGGACAAACTTGCCAAGATATACATAAATGAGGTAGTGCGACTCCATAAGATTCTCGTATCTATTGTCTCGAATTGGGATCCTAGGTTCACTTTTTGTCTTTGGCCAAGCATACAACATGCCTGAGGGACAAGATTGGATATGAGTATTGTGTTTCACCCCCAGACCAATGGCCAATCAGAAAGAGTCATCTAAGCTTTGGAAGACCCATGAAGGGCGTGTGTGTTAGAGTTTAAAGGAAACTGGGAAAAGCACATAAGATTAGTGAAGTTCACATACAAAAATAGTCACCAGGCCACAATAAGGATGGCCCCGTAAGAAGCCTTGTATGGTAGGAGGTGCAGGACTCCTTTATGTTGGGAAGAAATTGGGACAAGAAGTTGTATGGCATGGAATTGGTTTAGGTCACCACGAAGAAAGTGAGAACCATCAAGGATCGAATAAAAGCCGCATAGGACAAACAGAATTAGTATACGGATGTAAGGAAGAGACCCCTCGAATTTAGTGTGGGGGATTATGTGTTCTTCAAGGTAGCCTTGAGGAAGAACAATTTGAGGTTTGGATTGAAAGGAAAGGTAGCTCCCCGCTTCATCATACTATTTTAAATTTTGCAGTGAATTAGGCCAATATGCTATAAAGTAAACTTGCCCCCGCAGTTAGCCAAGGTTCATGATGTGTTCCATTTCTTCTTGCTATGAAAGGCCGACATAGATCCCACTCCAGTTCTACCCCAAGTTCCTGTATAGGTCAAGAAAGACTTAACACTCAAAGTGAGGCCCACAAGAATTCTAGATTAGGGAGTGAAAGAACTATGTAATAAGAAGATTCCCATTGTTAGAGTCTTATGATGGAGCCCTCAAATAGAAGAGGAGACTTGGGAGAGGGAGTTTGAAATAAGGAAGAAATACCCCAAATTGTTTGAACAACCAGGTATACGATGTGAAACCTCCATAATTTCGAGGATGAAATTTATATTAAGAGGGAAGAATGTAAAACCCGACAAAACATTTAAGTAAAAGGCCGACCTATGCTAAGAAAGAATTAAAGAGAACAAACCGGCTTGCTCTAGGTGGAAAAGGGGGAAGGAAAACCAGCTTATCCTAGGTAAGAGGAATATCACTTCCATGATTGGTTACTACCTCATGATTTCGGGATAAGGAGGGGATGAAACCCCAAAGTAGAAGGCTTAGGGTTCTTGCACTCATGATTTTGGGACAAAGGAGGGGATGAAACCCCAAAGTAGAAGGCTTAGGGTTCTTGCACTCATGATTTCGAGAATGATAAAATGTGGAGTTCTATGTAGAATAATGAATAAAAGAACACAAGGATAAACTCTTACAAAAGAAATATGTGTGTATATGAGTAAGTTTGAGTGTGTAAACCTAAGAGAGGGGCCAATCAAATTGAAAGGATGAGTGGAATATGGAATAAAATGACCTCATGTCGAACTACAAGTTACACAACTAATACTTTTGTTTATCCTGACCTCATGTAATTTCACAACATAACATCCTCATAAGAAGAATACCACATACGTATATTCATACATATCACATCTACATGTTCACACATACACATCCATGTTTTATTTCAATTTTTCATTACAAGTCTTTACAAAAGAGGTCGGACGACTAATTGAGCGATTAGCTCGTCTGTTCATACAGAATTCATATCACCTATAACATGCGAATATACAGTTCTTTTCAAAATGTGTGAGTCGTGAAACAAATTTCCTTACACACCATGGTGGTATGATGTCCCTGTTATAGCACAAGATAATTTCAAGCATTATAAGATATTTAAAAACATAATAAAGCAATATCAACGTTACATTTCATTCATGAACCAAAGAGCATAATTCTTTCATTTTCGTCTTACTTACATAAATACCACCCTTAATAATTATTCAATTATCATGGCTAATTACAATACTCAAACCCGATCATCCGTCTCGAATACCGTTAACCGAACTAACGTTATTCTCTATTTGAAGCATAACAATCGTAATTCTTTCATTTCTTATATGCATTGTACATCTCTTATTATTTTGTTAAGTGTATTTTTCTCACTCACACACCCCAATCTCTCTATAAGAGTTGTGTGACAGAAGTTTAACATCGGTCGGGGTTAATTACTTCACCTTAACCCCGTCATCCAAGTTGGATACTTTTAGCCGTAGCTAATCACAACATTTAAACTCTGCCATTCATCTAGGATGCCATTTACCAAAACTAATCATCAACCATAACTCGATCATCCATCTCGGATGCAATTAGCCGAAGTTAATCACCATGTGCAATTTGGTCATCCATCTTGGATGCTATTAGTTGAAGCTAATCAACACTCACAACCCAATTATTCATTTTGAATGCCATTAGCCAAGGCTAACCAATAATCACAATCTGGTCGTCCATCTTGGATGCCATTAGCCAAAGCTAATCGGCAATCACAACCCGGTCATCCATCTCGGATGCCATTAACCAAGGCTAATTAATAATAACCCGGTCATTTATTTTGAATGTCATTAGCCCAAGTTAATCAACAATCACAATCAACATTCCATAATAGGTTTGACAATCGTGAGCAGCTAACTCAATTAACAACTCATAATCGGTTTGTTATTCATCGCAACATAATAATATATATCCTCCTCAACAAGTCATTTTAGAACATTAGCAATTTCATCATCATTTCAACATTCATCAAGAACTCGATCAACATTTCATAGTCGTTACAACATCTGTCAAGAATTCACTTAAACATTTCATCGTCATTACATCATTCATCAAGGATTCAATAAATATCGTTCATAAGTAAATCATTTCAAAGCATTAACATTATACGAGAAAAAGGTGGAAATTACCTACCTGTTCCACCCGTAAGATGTCCTTATCCTGACAAAGGTCCGATCCTGGACGCACCACCAAAAACATCAATGGCCACAAATCAGTACATTCGTATTCAGTAATCACACACAACTTGTCATTACACATGTCTAAAGCATACACAAGTTCATGTTCTATTGTTCCACATATTACCATCACACAAAGCAATCATTTTAATCACCAGGCCATTTCAGATACATAATCTGCTGCATAATTTTGTTAGCGAAAACTTGTTTGTGACAGACAATAGAAATTCGGCAGCGAACACTGATTCGCTGCAGATAACACACTTCGACATCGACAACTACTTCATTGCAGACACTACAATTCAGCAGCAAAATAGTTTCGGCAACGAACACTCCTTCGCTGCAGACAACAAAGTTTCCGCAGCAAACACTGATTCGTTGCAGACAACACAATTTCATCAGCGAACTTTGATTCGCTTCTGATAACACAATTTCAGCAGTGAACACTGGCTCGTTACAGACATCACAGTTTCGACAGTGAACACTGATTTGCTGTAAGCAACACAATTTCGACAGCGAACATTACTTGCTGCACACAACCCAATTTTAGCAGCAAACTTTGATTCGCTACAAGCAACACAATTCGGCAGCGAAAGCTAGTTCGCTGCAAACTCCAGAATTCAATAGCAAATGGTGATTCGCTGCAGACAACATAATTTTGGCAGCGAATACTGATTTGCTACAAACAACATAATTTTAGCAGTGATCACTGGCTGGCTGTAGATAAAACCATTTCAACAACGAACACTGGTTCGTTGCAGACAACACAGTTTTGGCAGCGAACACCAATTCGGTATAAGCAACACAATTTCAGCAGCAAAGCAAACGCTGATTTGCTGCAGACAACACAATTTTAACAGCGAATGCTAAGTCGCTATAGACAACACAATTTTGTTATTAGTTTCCAACAAAGTCACCTGATTTTAGCTTAAACACACTCATGCAAATTCAATTCCAGCACATACTTTTTCAATTCCACCTGATTTTAGGGTTGTCTTCTTCTTTTTCTGCCCCAAAGTCCCAAGAACAAATGGAGATGTGGCATGGTTCATACCTCACAAATCAAAGTAGTTTTAGGAAAGAGGTTGACAATATTCTTCCCTTCTTCACTCGATTTTTCTTCTTCTTCCTTCTCGATTTCTCCCCTCCAATCAGCTTCCCACTAGTTCTAGACTCCCTCTCCTTCCATGTTTGTAGGTGTTCAGCCCTCCCTCTAGCTCTCCCTTCTCTCTCACATGCCTAAAGAGGCACATGCAACAAAGTTTGTTGAGCTCTCTTTGGAAAGGAGGAAAAGACAGGAGCATGGAGCTCATTTCGGGAAGAGGGAAGGGGGGCAAAAGCATGGAGCTCATTTTGGGAAGAGTGAAGAGTCACCTTTTCTCTCTCCTTGTATTTATAGCCCCCACAAGTGTGCTGGAGTGTTTAGGCGCTGGACCAAGGCTATCCTTATCCCCCTTTTGTGTTATCTTAGGTTGGTTTCTATTCTCATTCTCTCCTAGGATAGGGCGGTCCAACACCAATTTTTGTTAGGTTTTATAATGTCGCTGTCAATTCAGAAATCGGTAGCAAAATTATGTCGTTACCAATTCTGAAATCGACAGCCAAAAACTGTTTCAATGTCGATTCAAAAATCAGAAGCCAAAATGTGCCATTGTTGATTTAGAAATCGACAGCAAAAACTTTGTCACTACTGATTCTGAAATCAGCAGCCAAAAACTTTTCCGTTGCCAATTCTGAAATCAGCAGCCAAAATCGGCAGCAATGGTGGAGTCATTTCTGGCTGTACTTTTTTTGGGTGTTTATATTAATGAACTTGTATGAAATGTGAGATGAAATGATAGAATGCATGGATTGTGACCTTGTTGAACTCCTAGGAACACACTTGTGCTGAAATAGAATTCATGTTGATGTTAATGATTTGATTTTGTTATGTGATTGATAAATTTGCATGGTTATGAACCAAGTGAATGAAGGTATGGTTGTAGCATGTGGTTGTGAATATACTTATGATTAAAAAATGATGAATTGCACATATACAAATTACGGAGAAATGGACAACAATGTCCAGCCATAAAAAAAAATAAAAACCATAAAATGATATGTCATGATGAACACTGTAGGAAAAACAAGTCATATGATAGAAATGAAACCCTTGTGTAGTATAAAATTGATATTAAATTGTGTTAATATGTTTGTCATGGTGCCATTTAAAACATAATATGAATGTGTGTGGCAGCTCTAGGTGTCAACCTTGAAGTGATGATTAGGGGATTCTTTGGAAGAATATACATGTTGAGTTTTGATTGTGCATTGTTGATGGTCTTGTGATAAAATTTGAACGTGATTGATTTTTCTATATGTTCAAACTTGGTTGGGGGTGAGCTATAAAAGGGGAAAGCCTAGCGTAGACTTCATGTTTAGCCCAGGGGAAGAGTAAAAATCAAAAGTGACTCAATTGTCGTTGATGATTTCTGAATCGACAGCGACACGGGTTGCGTTGACGATTTCTAGTTTAGCAACAATGCAATTATCATCAATGATTTCTAAGTCAATAGTAAATTATGTGCGCTAATGATTTTACGCGCCAACAGTAGAACTGAATCGCATTGATGATTTCTGGGTCGGTAACGACACAGTTTTCATCAACAATTTCTAAGTCAACAGTAAATTATGTGTGTTGATGATTTTATGCGCCAACAATATAACTGAATCACGTTGATGATTCCTAGGTTGGCAGTGATGAATTTTCGTTAATGATTTTTAAGCCAACAATGAATGTATTCATTGACGATTCTAGGCATCAGCCGTGAAAGTAGTTTTTGCGGACGATTTCTGCGTCACCTGCGAATTAGTTTTTGCTAATGATTTCTATGTGACCAGCGACCTAGTTTTAGCTGACGATTTATATGTCACTGGCAACCCAATTTTTGTTGTCAACTTTCTGTGACAGCAACGGCTTAGTTCATTGATGAATTCCATATCAAAGATGATTTAATGCTTGTAACGATTTCATTGTCTGTTTGATCTAAGTCACTACGAAACTCAAGAATTAAACACTAGAACGCCCATGAGTGGCCACATTAAATATGAAGAGAAGTGTTTGATATGATGATGTTCATTGAATGATTGTATAATGTGTGGAACACTTGAATGTAAACATGTGTATTCTTGGGATATGTATGGTGATGATTATATGGTTACTTGATATGAGTTTGCTGATTACAATCATTTGATATGTTAGGTGATACGACCAAGATCAGAATTTTGACCGAACAAGGGCACTCCACAAGAGGAACAAGTAGGTGGTTTCCATCCTCTCCTAGCATAATATAAATTCTCTAAATTAATTCATTACGAATGATTTAGTACCATCTTGTGATAAATAAAAAAATTACTTATAGAACACTTGATTGAGTATGATGATTAGTTTCAGCTAATAGCATCCTAGATGGATGGTCAGGTTGATTATGAGGATTAGTGTAAACACTCAATCAATAAAAGTAGTTTTCATTGACAATTTCTGAGTTAGCCGAAGCTAATCAATCATTTGTCCCGATCATCCATTTGGATGCCATTAGCTGAAGCTAATTATTTATTCATTCTGGTCATCCACTTAGGATGCCATTAATCAAAGCTAATCAATCATCTATCCCGGTCATCCATTCGAATACCATTAGCCGAAGCTAATCAATCATTTGTCTTAGTCATCCATGTAGATGCCATTAGCCGAAGCTAATCATTTGCTCATCCCAATCATTCATTGTGGATGCCATTAGCCGGATCTAATCAATCATTTATCTTTGTCATCCATTTGGATGCCATTAGCCAAAGCTAATCAATCATTTGTCCTGGTCATCCATTCGGATGCCATTAGCCAAAGCTAATCATTTATTCATCTCGGTCATCCACTTACAATGCCATTAGCCGAAGCTAATCATTTGTAAGTCCCGGTCATCCACCTAGGATGCCATTAGTGAGTCCCGACCATCCACCTCAAATGGGTCATTTTAGAACACTAACATTTTTGTCATTGTTTCAACATTCATTAAGAGCTCGATCAACATTTCATAGTCGTTTCGACAATCATCAATAATTCAATCAAACACTTCATCGTCGTTTCATCATTCAATAAGGATTTAATAAAATATTATCATAAGTAAATCATTTCTAAACATAAACATCATACGAGAAAAAGGTGGAAACCACCTACCTGCTCCACTTGTGGGTTGTCCTCATCCTGGTGATGGTCCGATCCTGGTCCGATCCTAGCCACACTACCTAAGACATCAATGGTCACAAATTAGTACATTTGCATCTTTAAATCACATTCATCACCATACTTATTTAATGAGTCCATATGTACACATTCAAGCATTCCACATTTTACACCATTATACAATGAAATTGTTACAAACATTTAAGTCATTTCTGCCCAGGGGTTTATTGCAAAAAATTGGCAGCGAAACTAATTCATCGCTGGCCACACAATTCAGCAGCGAAAACTTATACAATGTAGGTTGTACTATTCAGCAGCGAAAACTGGTTCGCTACCGGCAACACAATTCGGCAGCGAAAATTGTTTCACTACAGTCATCACAATTTCGGCAGCAAATGCTACTTCGCTGCAGTAAACACGCTTTTGGTAGCGAATGCTAATTCGCTGCAGGCAACTCAATTTCGGCAGCAAATCACACTTCTGCTGCAGGCAACACAACTTTGGCAACGAACGTAGATTCACTGTGGAATACACAATTTGGCAGCAAACACCTGATTCGCTGCGGACAACACCAGTTCGGCAGCGAACACCTAATTCACTGCGGAATATACAATTCAGCAGCGAACACTTGATTTGCTACGGAGGACACAACTTCAGCAGCAAACACCTGATTCGCTGTGGATGACACACGTTTAGCAGCGAACACCTGATTCGCTGCGGACGACACAGTTTCGACAGCGAATACCTGATTCACTGCCAACAACACAGATTCGGCAGCGAACACCTGATTTGCCGCGGAATACGCAATTCGGCAGCGAACACCTGATTTGCTGCGGAATACGCAATTCGGCAGTGAACATCTGATTCGCTGCTGACAACACAAATTTAGCAGCGAACTCCTGATTCGTTATGGAATACACAATTCGACAGCGAAAACCTGATTCGCCGCTGACAACATAAATTTAGCATGGAACACCCGATTCGCTGTGAAATATACAATTTGACAGCGAACACCTGATTCACTGCGGAATATAGAATTTGGCAGTGAACACCTGATTCGCTGTGGAATACACAATTTGGTAGCGAACGTTGATTCGCTGTAGACAACATAGTTTGCGATAGCGAACACTAGTTCGCTGTGGACTACACAACTTCATTTAGCAAGGTTTTTCTGAATTCATTCATTCCATGTTTTCACTTACATTATGGTAATACATGAACACCATCACGAGCAATTTCATAATTCACAAGTGTTCATTTTTGGTCATGGACTTAATTCCCTTAAGGTGTTCGTCACAGTGAATTCTCTCATTGTTCCCTTAATCCTTATGGCTGGACATTGCTGCCCATTACACTTAGCTACACCTGCAAATCATCATATTCACAATTCATTCTCCACATTCACAATTACACATGTTCATTCATTAAACAAACCAAACCAAAGCATTATATGGTGTGGTTCCTGTTTCAGCTGCAGCATGTTTTCAAAATTCATTCCACCACCTTTCCATATAATTTCATCAATCAAATATGCAGAATTTACATCATCAACACAAGTATGATTCTATTATTGATTCAAAAATGTTCCTAGAAGTCTCACGAGATCATCATCAATGCATTTTTTCACTTTAATTCATAATTTGTCCAGCCCTCACCATGGTCGACCCTCCCCTAGGTTAATTCATTCAAAATCATTCATGTATCTTGAGTAAGGGTCTGTGCATGTGTTCATTCATCTTTTATTCTACATAGGTCTGTCCATTTAGTTAAGATTCCTTGAGTTAAGGTGCAAGAACACCACCCCTTCCATTTTCGAGTTTTCTCTCATTTCCCTTTTGTCTGAAATCTGGGGTAACAGCCAGCCAAGAGAAGGATATTGGTTTTACCTCATGTTTTTAAACAGTCTTTGAGCAGGTCTTGGTGGTATGGTTCTTCCCTTAAGTCTTGGTTTTCTGCCTTCTTCCTCTGCTGCTGTTTCTAGCTGGCCTTAGGCTCTTTTTTTTCCATGATTTCAGCTGTTCAACCTTCCCTCTCCCTCTCCCTTCTCTCTCATGCCCAAGAAGGGCACATGCAGCTGAGGTTTGGTCAAGTTTTTCTTTGGAAAGGGGAAGAGAAGAAAGGGCATGCTACTAGGCACATGCAGCAGAGTGGTTGAGCTCTTTTTGGGAAGGAGGAAAGAACAAGAGCATGCAGCTCATTTTGGGAAGAGGGAAGGGGACAAGAGCATGCAACTCGTTTGGGGAAGAGTGTCTCTCCCTCTCTCTCCTTGCTGCATTTATACCCCTCTTAAATGAAAAAAAGGGGATGTTTGGACGTTGGACCAAGGTTGTCCTAATCCCCTTTTTGGGTTATCCTTGAGCTGGTTTCCATTCCCCTTCTGCCCTAGAATAGGTCGGTCCAACAATAATTTTTTTTATTAGGTTTTACAGTGTCGCTGTCGATTCAGAAATCGGCAGCCACAAACTATGGCCCTGCCGATTCAAAAATCGGCAGCGAGAACTGCGCCGCTGCTGATTCATAAATCGGCAGCTAAACTGTGCCGCTGTCGATTCAGAAATCGACAGCCAACTATGTCGTTGCCGATTCAGAGATCGAAAAACCAAAAACTGAGGCGCTGCCGATTCAGAGATGGGCAACCAAAAACTTTGCCGCTGCTAATTCAGAAATCGACAGCAAAAAACTGCACCGTTGCCGATTCAGAAATCAGCAGCCAAAAACTGTGTTGCTGCCTATTCAGAAATCGGCAATGAGAACTGCGCCACTATCGACCCATAAATCAAAAGCTAAACTGTGCCGCTGCCAATTCAGAAATCAGCAACCAATTAGGCCGCTGCCGATTCAGAGATCGGCAGCCAAAAACTGCATCGCTGCCGATTCAGAAATCGGCAATGAGAACTGTGCCAGTACCGACTCATAAATTAGTAGCCAAACTGTGTCGCTGCCGATGCAGAGATCGGCAGCCAAAAACTATGCTGCTACCGATTTAGAGAACGGCAGCCAAAAACTACATCGCTGTTGATTCAGAAATCGGCAGCCACAAACTGCGTCGCTGCCAATTCTAAAATCAGCAATGATGGTGGAGTCATTTCGGTTTACTTCTTCTTTTTTGGGGGGTGTTTTCAAAAACCGAAAGTAGAAGGGAAGAAAAATTGTTAAATCCCTTCCTATAGCTATTAAAAACTGCGAGCTATGAACCAAAGCCCTTCTCTACCGGTTCTTATGACTTTAGGACCAAAAAGAAGAAGAAAACTCCAAGTAAATGGCCTAGAATTCTTACACCAGCTACTAAGGAAATCTAGACTAGAAAAAGGGACAAAAATGGGGTTGAATGGGGACCTAATTCCAAAACATGTAACAAAAAAATGGATAATTTTGAATACACAAACTAAAAAGAAGGGTTGGCTATAGTAAGGGCTGGACTGAATGCAAATGTTATGTGACATTATGCATAGATTGTGACCTTGTAAGAACCTTATGCTATGCTGGAATCAAAACAGAAAGTATATTGGTGCTAATGACGTGAATTCTGCTTGTGTTTGAAGAAATTGTGCGATAATATGTTAGAATGATGTTATGCATAGGGTTGTGTTATCATTGAACCTTAAAATGCATGTTAGAGCTGAAAACAGAAACCATATTATGTTGATGCCCAAATTCAGTTGTGATTGATGAAATTGCATGGTTATGAACCAAGTGAATAAAGGTATATTTGTAGCATGTTATTGTGATAAAAATGACAAATTTCATGTGTAAATTAGGGGCCAATGGACAACAATGTCCGCCCAAAGGGAAGAGGGGGAAACAATGAAGGGACCTTGCATGATCCTTAGAGGGATAAGACATAGGATGGAAATGATATCCTTGTATGATGTACATTTATTAGTAGGTTATGTTGATGGATTTCGCATGATGGAACTGAAAAACATTGAAGGTATGATGGTGTGTACTGACGGTTTATGCGTCAGTCGTAAATCATATACGCTGATGATTTCAACATCAACTGTGAAATTGTGTTGCGTTGACGATTTTCAAGTTGGTAGTGACTCGGTTTTCATAAATGATTTCTGCGTCAATCGCAAATCATATGCACTGATGATTTCAGTGTCAACTGTGAAAATTATGTGGCATTGATGATTTCTAAGTCGGCAGTGACTCGGTTTTCTTCAATGATTTTTGAGTCAGCAATAGCCTATATGCGTTGGCGATTTCTGTCGAATTTTGTGTCACCAACGAATTAGTGTTCGCTACCGAATTCTGTGTCGCCAGTGAATCAGTCTTCGCTGTTGAATTGTTGTGTCAGCAGCGAATTAGTTTTCGTCGTCGAATTGTTGTGTCAGCAGCGAATCAGTTTTCACTGCCGAATGTTGTGTCGCCAGTGAATCAGTCTCCCTGTTGGATCCTATGCCCTTAACGAATCAGGTTTCTCTGTCGATTTTTTGTGACAGACTTCGACGTCAAAAATGACTTAAATGCTTCATGGTATGATGGTGTAATATGTGGAACACTTGAATGTGAATATGTGTATTATTGGAATATGTATGGTGACGAGTTATGTAATTATCAAACGCAAATGTGTTGATTTTATGATCTTTGATGTGTTAGGTGGTGCGACCGGGATTAGACCTATGATCGGATAAAGACACCCCACTAGAGGAGTAGGTAGGTGGCTTTCACCGCTTCTAGCATAACATTAATTCCCCGAAGTGAATTTGTTATTAAGTGTCTTTTATTGTGTTATATAGCTTGTACCAAACTATTATGGAATGTTTGTACGGATATCACGAAAGATCTACTATTTTGATATAATGAATGTTAAATGGTTACAAAAAAATTTTACGAGTATTGTGAAAGATTTTATTTGTGTTATAATGAATGTTAAACTGTTATAGAATGTTTGTACGAGTATTAGTAAGGAATGTTAAATTGATATGAAATGTTTGTATGAGTAATATGAATGATCTACTATTGTGATAAAATGAATACTAAACTGTCATAGAATGTTCAATGAGTATTATGATTAGCTTTGGTTAATGGCATCCTAAGGGGATGGCCGGCATGAATTGATAATTAGTTTTAGCTAATGGCATCCGCGATGAATAGCCATGTTGTAAATCCCAGGAAAAATCAAGGCTGGATTAAATTAAAGAAAATAAACTAAACTAAAAAGAAGTGGAGACAAAACAAATACACTTAAGAAAATGGGGCCTAAATGAAAATAATAATAATAATAATAAATAAATAAATAAAGATCTGCACCTATCATAAAGAAAGAAAAGAGGGAGTTTTTGTATCCATTTTTTTTATAATCAAGAGAGAAACACAAAAAATTCCAAGAACCCATCCAAGATTAAAGGTTATTCGTAGAATAAACACTAGTGGGCAAGGGATTAACAAGAAAATTTGAACAAGAAGAGATGAGGGAAGGGTCAGCTGTCATTAGAAAAAAAAGAAGGGAGTTGAAGATCGAAACCTTGATTCATACGGGTAAGGTGTTCTAAACATGGTTTTATGAGTTGTTTCAAAGTTGATTATAAATTGATGCCTGGATGTTGAATTATAGTTAGGGTTCTTAGAATTTAGGGAAAATATACGAGTCGCTAAATTAAATAACTTCAGGTGTTGTGTGTATTAAGGTTGACGAATCTGGACAGTTTCATCTCTTAACTTTCAGAGGGATTTCGGGTAGGAGGATGAAGGAATAAGGATCAAGTTCCTCATAGAAATTGTAGTTTTAGATGTCGACTAACTAAGAAAATTGATCTTGCTCAATTTGAAGTTATAGAACTCCAGCTATAGGTCACCAACCGAGACTGGGTCACGACAGACCCTGTAGGGTAATAGGTTTGGTTCGTTGATAAACAATTTTAACTGCCTTGGAGGCAGATCTGGGTTCTCCTTCCTGCAAAGAACTTATAGCCTTATGTCTTAGCTTCCAACGAGACTAATCTCGCTTGAAACGAAGTTCTATAACTCTAGATACAATTAAAAATCTGAGGAGAAGTTGGACAGTAAGAGTTCAAATGTCTAGACAGTAACAGTTCAAAACAAGACAGTGACGGTTCAAAAACAAGACAGTAATAGTTCAAATATCTAGACAGTAACAGTTGAACAGTAACAGTTCAAATATCTAGACAGTAATAGTTCAAAACAAGACAGTAACAGTTCAAAAAACAAGAAAGTAACGGTTCAAAGGTCTAGACAGTAACAGTTGGACAGTAACAAATCAAATGCTTAGACAGTAACAGTTCAAAATAAGACAGTAACAGTTGTACAATAACAGTCCAAATATAAAGAAAGGAATGATAACTATGGCTAGACAAATAACGACAATATTAATGGGTGAAATGAGAAAAACATAAAATATTAAGAAATAACTGAAAGAAAGACTTATTGATTGTTGATATGGTTACTATAAAATATATCCCGGGTGAGGAAAATTTATGAGATAAACCTGTGATTTGCATGAGGGACCACAGGTGTGGTGCAACAGCAACAGCAAGGGAGCACGAGTAGAGCTTCTATTGCAGGTAGGTGAATCTCACCTATACTTTCTAAGTTAAATTCCATGATTTAATATATATTACCGATATGAAATGTGAATTACTGAATGTACGTGTAATCAAGGTGAAAGGTTGTTGTGTGAATTACCGAGTGGTGAAATCATCGTTGACAAAAGAAATATGAAAAGTGTGATTTGAGGCATGAACTAGCATACATTTAGTGTATGTTAGGATCCCGGGTAAGGGGATCGAGCATGTATTGACTAGCCTACATTTAGTGTATGTTAGGATCCCGAGTAAGGGGATCGAGCTGGTATTGACTAGCATACATTTAGTGTATGTTAGGATCCCGGTAAGAGGATTGAGCATGTATTGTCTAACATACATTTAGAGTATGTTAGGATTCCGGGAGAGGGGATCACCATGTAATGGCTAGCATACATTTAATGTATGTTAGGATCTCGGGTAAGGAGATCACCTTTCATCGACTACTACAGGGTGGTGATGATGATACTAGTGAAATTGGTATTGGTAATGTGTTACGCAAAAATAATCATGGTTAATCTTATAAAGTCGAAAATGGAGGTTAATGATGGAAGAGGGAACGATTATTAATAGTTGAATAAGGAAGAGATTCTAATGAAAAACCATAAGGGAGAAGTGAACAAAATATGAATGCATGTTACCCTTTTTAAATTATTAGATATTCATGTTGTTATATTTATTGTGATATTCATATTTCAATAATATGCATTTTGTTTCAGGATCATCGCATGCACAACAGGAGTAGATCCTAGCTTATGTTTCCATTATTGTAATCTAGGTTCTAGGGAGTATACCCTTATATTTTGTAAACATGAAAATGTTTGTATAATTGAATTTGTATATGTAAATCCCGAGAAAAACCAAGGCTGGATTAAATTAAAGAAGATAAACTAAACTAAAAAGAAGTGGGGCCAAAAAACGAATACACTTAAAGAAAATGGGGCCTAAATGCAAATAAGAATAATTATAGAGCATAAATACTCCTATTCTCACCAAAAAAACAAATATGCAGCTACGTAAAGAAAGAAAAGAGGGAGTTTTTATATCTATTTTTACAAATCAAGAGAGAAACACCAAAATTTCAAGAACCCATCCCAGATTGAGGGTTATAGGTAAAATAAACCTTGGTGGGAAAGGGATTAACAAGAAAAATTGAACAAGAAGAGAAGAGGGGAGGGTCGGCTGTCACTAGAAAGAAAAAGAGGGATCGAAGCCTTGATTTGCACCAGGTAAGATATTCTAAACCTGGTCTTATGAGTCATTTCAAGTCGATTATGAATTGATGCTTGGATGTTAATTTATATATTGAGTTCTTAGACTTGAATTGAGGAAAAAGTATGAGTTGTTAAAGTAAAGAACTTCATGTGTTGTGTGTAAATGGAAAGGTTGATGAATCTGGATAGTTTCGTCTCTTGACCTTCAAGGAGATTTTGGGTTGGAGAATGAAGGAATTAGGATCAAGTTCCTTCATAAAAATTGTAGTTTTGGATGTTTCCTAACTAATGAAATTGGTCTTGCTCAATTTGGAGTCATAGAACTCCATTTATGGGTCACCAACCGAGACTGGGTCATGACAGACCCTATAGGGTAGCAGGTCTGGTTCATTGATGAGCGATTTTAACTATCTTAGAGGCAGAACTGGGTTCTTCTCAAAATATAGAACTTGTAGCCTCATGTCTTACCTTTCAAACGCCATAAATATCGCTTGAATCAGAGTTCTATAACTCCAGATATAGTTAAAAATCTGATGAGAGGTCAGACAGTAACAGTTCAAAAATGGACAGTAACAGTTGGACAGTAACACTCCAAGTGTTTGTTGATGAGCGATTTTGACTATCTTAGAGGCAGAACTGGGTTCTTCTCATAACATAGAGCTTGTAGCCTCATGTCTTACCTTTCCAACGCCACAAATTTTGCTTGAATCGGAGTTCTATAACTCCAGATATAGTTAAAAATCTGAGGAGAGGTCAGAGAGTAACAATTCAAAAACGAGGCAGTAACAGTTGGACAGTGATAGTCCAAGTATAAAGAAAGGAATGATAACTAGGATTGGACAAGGAACGACAGTAATAATGAGTGAAATGAGAAAAACATAAAGTACTAAGAAATGACTGAAAGAAAGACTTATTGGTTGTTGATATGGTTATTATAAAACATATCCTTGAGTGAGGAAAATTTATGAGATAAACCTGTGATTTGCAGGAGGGACCACAGGCGTGGTGCAACAGCAGCAGCAGGGGAGCACGAGTAGAGCTTCTATTGCAGGTAGGTGATTCACACCTATGCTTTCTAGTTAAATTCCATGATTTAATATATTATTGATGTGAAATGTGAATTACTGAATGTATGTGTATTCAAGGTGAATAGTTGTTATGTGAATTGTCGAGTGATGAAATTATCACTAACAAAGGAAATATGAGAAGTGTGATTTGAGGCATAAACTAGCATACATTGAGTGTATGTTAGGATCCCGGGTAAGGGGATCACCATGTATTGTCTAGCATACATTGAGTGTATGTTAGGAT
>Ga0325402_1000854_pt1 | contig 23249 bp, 21 predicted proteins | sample PopdelMetagenome_22_FD_207212 | JGI IMG/M metagenome (GOLD analysis project Ga0325402, IMG submission 207212) | Populus deltoides microbial communities from Bellville, Georgia, United States - Xylem-PdKOR-R3 | ecosystem: Host-associated > Plants > Phyllosphere > Stem > Wood/Secondary xylem...
AAAGAGAGGATGTTAGATTTAGATTTGAACCAATGGAGTTCTATAATATCAAACATATTTGGTTTCCCGTATAATTCCCAAACTAAATAAAAGATTGCCAGGCTCAGTAAGAGATAAAGAAGATTGATCCTACGCTTCCAACACCATCACTATACGAGTATGTTCGGGAATATAGTTGAGACGCAAAAAAAATAGGACGTGGTCGCTACTTTCCTCCTAGTTGCTCTGTTCCGAATCAGAAACAGAAACTCACTATCGTGCTTCCCCAAAATTTGAGAGTGGTAATCTATACCACAGCTGCAAGATTTATTTTGATTCATCAATGATGAGCTGTCCCCGTTGTTCAAGCTCATTAAGCATTGCAAGTGCCGCAGAGTCATATGAGGTCTTCTTATCAGCACTAGCCTCTCCCGCACATTCAACAACGCCATACGACGGTATGTTCATGATGATTTTTGATACATAACTGTTAAATCCCGTCCTTTTATCAGGGCCTTCACCAAATTCAATTGCAGTTCTGCGCGAACAAGTTAATTAGAACGAGAAATATGCAGGAAAAAAAATGTAGCATGGAAAACTAATGATCTTTGTATATAAACGAGAATTTGGGCGACCAAAAAAAAGCTTGTAGAGTTGGCAAACCTGGATTTCGTTTCTGTTGTGTCAAATGTAGGCATTGTCCATTGAACTTTCTTACAGAGATCATAAAGACTAGTACGAGGTCCTCCTTTCTTCTTGTTAATCGACTCAATAACTGCAAAAGGGGGTGATTTAGCGAGATATTCCACAATATTTGAGGGTACGATTGAATTCATCAGAAAGCAGAAGACTACTCATTTAACAATGAAAAATCAAAATATAACTGCAGGCACCAACCAGCACGCTAATTTTCTTGCAAGAACCAAAAAACTACCCCCTCAGTCCCATGACAAGCATATATTATATTAATCAAACTCTTCAATTCATTCCTGGTGCACAAGATGGGCTAGCAACAGTTTTAAGGAAAATCAAGACAGCAAGATAAATTAAGATAGGTGTTAAGCATTGGACTTTTTCAGAAAGGAGCTGAGATAGTGTGTGCCCTTGAGCAGCACATATAAAATGAACTGTTCCTTCTCTGAATCACATTTAGAATCAAATAGGAAGCCAAATAATTTGATGATGGATACCTGGGGGACCATGACTAGGACTGATGGCAGGGGAACAATCTGTATTTGAATCTCCGGGCACTTGGTTTTCTATTTTCTGCTTTTTTGGCTTTGTTTTTCCAGAAAAATCTTCATTTTCTAAGAAGCCAGGGGAACTTGAATCAACAACAGGGTCGGTGTCCTGTTTCCTCCTCTTTGAACCTCCACGTGAGTATACGATGCCTCTTTTCTGTTTACATGAGCATACATGGGTTAAAATAGAGTTTACATGAATTTAATTTTTTGAAGCCTTGAAAGACATTCAAATAATTAATCACTGTATGTTTCAACGACAGAAAAGCATCAAAGTCACACAAATATCTTAAAATGCTATTATTTCTTCATTGATTTTAATTTACAAAAAAACAGCAAGAATTAGAATGCAGAAAAAGCTTTCACGTCCATGAATTTTCCTGGATAAATATAATCTTTAGTTTGCTCATTCTAGAAACCTACTGTTGGATTTACTAGCCAAACAACCACCAGAACGACTTTTTAAGTACAGAATGGATGTTTCAGAAGTATGACCATTAGCCAAGAAATCTTACAACAATAGTGATAGTTACTAGAAAAAGAACTAAAGAAACAAAACACCTCAGGGTTTTATTATTATGGGATCGATTAGCAATCTTTCATTTATTATGATCCAGCAAGTGGTAAAATATGAAAACATACAGGCATGATTGCAATTCCCAGAAGTACAAACCTGGAGCTTCTTCAACAAACAAGAAGCTGCTTTTCCTTTAGCTGCTTTCCTGTTCTTCTCATACCCCTCTCCAGACAAGAGCTCGTTGTCCAGCTGTACCCAAAGCTGGGCGCGAACCATCTCAGCTTTCTTGGTACATTTTTCTTTTACAAAAACCCCTATAGAGTCACATAATTCAACAAGTTCACGCAGTGGAGGCAGCTCAAGTTTCTCAGGGGTTACAATTGGAGATAACAAGGGCTTGAATATTCTCCACACACCATCGAGATTGAACTTTGTATCAATTAATAATGCCCCTGCAATGCTTTCAATCAGGTCTCCAAGAGCCTGTAGGAAAGACAATGATCAGAACAATTTGCCATTAATAAATAGGATTGCAGAACAGAAAACCACCACAACAAGTTTATATATGTAAAAAGCACCATAATCAGAGCCTCAAAGGATTAGTTGCTAGTTGCTGCTAACCTTTGAAGATAGCAATATAATTGAGGAAAACAGCACGGTTCTAACATAAAGAAAATAAGAGATTGCGTGGGTCAGTATAGGAACTTACCTTGGGAGCCTTTGTGCCTTGATCAGATTCATGAAAAGAATTTACATATTCTGTTATTTGACTTTGAAGGAGTGTAGAACAATGAAGAAGATGGGTATATAGGTTTTGTTTCACAGCAACTTGAGCAAAGTTATCATTGTTAACAGAAGCTGAGCGCAAGTCAGTCAGCTCACCAGGATCAACATCTGTGTGGCTCTGATAGAGATGCCATGTTATAAGCAAGTCCAATACAGAATCACCAAGAAATTCAAGCCTCTGTCAAAAATCCAAAAGAAATATATCAAACAGCAGTCCCATTAAGATTATTGCAAACAGTTACAGGAAATAAAGAGTCTAGTGCACTTAAATCTCGTCATCAAATACATTTAGTGAGTAAACGTTTCTGTATTAACATCATATAAAAAAATAAAAATAAAACATTGATATCATTCATGTATGTTACAGAAATCTGTTTAAAAATTGCTCGGATAAAATTACTGTACCTTGAGAATTCAAATTTATTTTTTTTTTCCAAATTGGTTTCACTGCTGAGCCACCACAATAAGGAAGTTAAATAAAAAAAAAAAGTGTCAATTAAAATAACCCCCTTGAACATTATAGGCACCACCCAAACGTTTGAAAAATCTTTACCAAATCACCTCCAATTTTAAGAAACTGCTAAAGAAACCTCCTTTTATAACAAAAATACCTTTCATGGGCTAAAATTAGCCCCTTTGACAGCAAGGGAATTTGTAATGATTTCTTAAACATAGAAAGGGTTTTTTGTCAAATTCTCAAAGTTTTAGATGCCATTTGTAATTTCAAGGGCTATTGTAGTTTACCCTAAAAAAAAGAAAAAGAAAAAGAAAAATAGAAGACCAAGTTGATAAAAATTTCATTACCTGGTAACAGTATGTAACACCCTGTTCTTGCATAGATGCATGAGTCATGGCCTCCTGCAAGACAAACTTGACACCGAAGGTATACCCAAGCTTTGACTGTAGACTCTTAATCTCATCTTCTTTAGGGATATAAGATCGTAGAGATGCACTCGTAATTGCTTCGCTTATTAGTGAAGGATCAAGTTCAGCATTAATGCCAAACCACTTCATCACATGAATTGCAGCAATCAATCCACCACTGACATAGTATGCCCCTATGACAGATTCAACACAATCTGATATGGTTTTGGAACCCATCCATCGGTGGCCTGAATCACAAGGTTTTCCAACCTTAACAATTGCGCTTTCGGTTTGGAACTTACGATCCAATGGTACTTCTAAAGTATCAACCCCACATTTGCAAGGAACAGGAGTACGTACAGATTTCTGTCCAGAAGCAGTCCAACGACGGGGATCAAATGCACTGTCTAGTATATATCCCTGGCATGTAAGAAATGCAGAACATTTTGTTTCAGACACCTATTGCAAACGAACTATTCAAAACACTTGTAGATTTAAAATATCGTGGCTAGAATAAAATTTGTGGAAGATTATTCAGTTTCATATCAATCCCCGTGCCTGAACAATTAATTCAGGTAAAATTGAGTGACAGAAAAGGACGATGATCAGAATATACATGTGCAAATATGAAGTAGAAGGTATAATAGCATGGATGATGATCAGAACATACATGCGTAGATATGAAGTAGAAGGTCTACTATTTAGACTTGTCCAGATTCAAATACCACATCACAGTCATTTCATGGAAATACAAGTGCAGAACATTTGATAACTATAATCACAGCAATGTGAAACACTTCAATTCAAGTCTCAAACCAATCAGGGAGAGCATACTTCAATGGACAAAGAAACACTAACAAATTCTATCCCAAAAGAAAATTAACATTGGGTTCAATTGTAAAATCTTCTGGAATTCGTTTCTGCAATCGCAGAACATCAGCAAAGTTATTAAACAGTACCTGAAAAACAAAAAAACAAAAACACAAAGGAAGAGGAAAAAACACATGCGCTCAGAAAACACAATTTTTTATGGCGAATAATACTTCTTAAAGATAGAACTAGAAGCCACAAAAATCATAATCAAATACCTGTACTTTACAATCTGTTCCCAATTTATGTAGGGTTGAATTACAAACAGCCCCTGAGCGCCATGAAGATAACTGGCCTTCATGTTTATTGGGATATTTTAAAAATAAGTGGCAGCTGACAGCATACTTTAGAACTGAGTCCCCTAGCAACTCCAGTCGCTCCATCGAAAAACTTTCACAGCATCTAAGTGTTGTTATTGCTTCCAGAATCTAATGATCAAAGCAGGTGACTACATTAGCTTAAAGGTGAATAATTCATTAAAATACAGAAAAATGAAGAGCAATTTAATGGGACAAGACCAATGAGCTTGGGATGTAAAAATTAGGAGCATGACAATCAATCTCTTGTCTGAGTTGACTGGCCAACATCAGGCACTCAAGACGGTGCATCAAAGATGGCATCAGATAAATTGATTTTACAACACTGATAGGAACATCAATCTTGATCAAAAGTTCAGGTGGCATATGCACATGTTGCTGCTGTTTTCTGCCAACCATGCCATCTTTTGAATCACCTGGTCATTTAATAGAACATGTAACAAATCAGATAACAGAACAGGGAACTCATTGCTAAATTCAACTGCATAGCCTGATTCAGAAGACAATGTAGTAGCTTATAATGTCAATTGCAATAGCTTTTATAATTGAGAGAAGTTAAAGCATATTGGTGAATTTCCCAATTCTTCAAATCTGGTTTACACTTTGTCAATAATCATAGCATAGGATTAACTTCAAGATATTAGAATTGAAGTGCCAGATAATCAGACTGAGACTGAGTTGCCCAACAGAAAACAATTCCACCTCATAACAGATCTCAAACACACAAACTAACAAACCTTCATCATTAAAGTTTACAAGATGATTGTGTGGGTTATGGCTTTGCTTTAACCGCAACAGAGGCTGTCCTGGATGCATCAGCACAATTCCGTACCTGAGAGCAGCTTGATGTTAGGTATGGAAGCTGTAGATGATAACGAGGAGAAATGGACATAAGACCCTCAGCTGGGCCCACCAACCTTTTGTTGAAGTAATCTGTGTATGTAGAAAACTCTGTCACATTATCAGCATTTCCCTCAAAAGCACTCTCCGCAGATGAATCGTTCACGACTTTAACGATGGAGTAGATTCTTCCCGTGTGGATTGCCAGTACCACCATATCTTTAATGTTCTCTACGTTGACTAAAGCATTAGCAAAATGGATTAAATTTGTACCATTGCATTCTATGGTGGATGACTGAACATTATCAGGTAATGGATTTCCTCCACCACTGTAAGACCGAGCAGCCAAAAAAGAGTTCTTCAAGTATTCCACCACAGATGAGCAAGCTTCAATTCCTTTCCAATCTATTTTACACCAATCATTACTGGAAATGCTCCATGGCTCTAGTGGTAGAAGCAGATACATGTTTGAGGGACTCCACAGTGATGTTGTTTCTTTCTGAAGTAAGAACTCCCTAGATGATTTAGATCCAGTAAACAACTTTCCAAACAAGCCATTGAAAAAGAATTCTTGAAACCGTTTTGCTTTCGTCATCTGATAAAAAAATAAAACATAGATACAGCATTCAGGAAATAACCAATCCAAGAAAAAAAGAAATATTACTGAGATAATGAGCACGCAACATGCTAATACCTGTGCAGCATCCAAGTGAACTACTCCACATGAAGAAATAGAAGACTTGACTATCTTTGCAACCAAATAAAGATCCAACTCAATGTTTCCCACATCATCATCGAGCTTTGACTCAATGAGAAGAATAAATCCAGAATAGATCTCACTGACAATGGAGCAAGAGAAATCAAACTTGTATGCATGAAAAGTGGCTCCATCAAGTTTCTCTCCCCAACTTCCAGATAACGCATGAATGCAAGTTGTCCCATGCAATTCCTTCCTTTTTGTAGTTCCTGAATAGGCAAGAGTGGAGCAGAGAAAGAAACAATGAGTTATTACATACAACAAGGAGAGAAACACCGCTACACCTTCCAGGATTGATACAGCAATCCAAACACATTCATGTGAAATTATTAGTGTATCCACCCATCAAGATTTTGCCAACTTTGCTAAACTACAAAAGCAAATGCATTATAATGTTTGTCCTTACACGAACCATACTGATGTCTTGACAATTTCATTTTATTTTTTTCATTATTGCTTCAGAGCATTCTAAATGATGATATCGCACACATGCAGCGGAATTGCTCTATACTTTAGTATTGGCCACCTGATATCAACAAAGCATGGTAGTTGGCAACTAAAGATGAAGGAATGTGTTCTGGATTATCTAATAAGTAGGCTAATTTAGTCAAGTCATAGGTTATCTATGATTTTTCATAGATTCTTTAATAGTAAAAAAAGAGATAACCCAACTAAAAATCCTAGCAGGTTCAACTCTTACTAATGACCCAGAAAGAAAGGATGGTGCAGCTTGGCCAATGAGCTAATAGAGTTTCTTATAGGAATATTCAATATGAATTTTATTATAATAAACATATACCTGCACCTGCAGATGTTGACTTGCTTTTAACAACAGCAATCTCTGAAGGCTCTTCAACTGATGGCAGAAGATGATCATCTAAAGCACCCATTTGATGCAATTTCTTACATGCTTCCAAGCATACAAGCTGCTTTGCTAATTGTTGATTCCTACATGTTGGACCAACTAATGTTTGAAATGCTGCATTAGGAGGTAGCTTCATTGCACAGCGGCAAGACTGTTCAAAAACTTCAAACTGAAAAGTTGGCTTTGGTGTGTAGTACCTAAATTGTAAAGGAAACCAATTAAAAGTTAATTGCTTCTATACTGTATACTTAACCCAAAAAATGGACAGGGAAATATTTAAATACCTGTCGCCAGGGAGGTGTTGACAATATTGATGTATGAGGCTAACACTAGAGTCTGCAGTTACTGATGCTCCTGTCACATCCACCACATAAGCCTTTGCTGCTTCTGAAGCACATGCTTTCAGATTCCATACATTAGGATCTCTATTTATAGCTGTATCTGTCATTGACCACTCACTTCTAATGATTTCAAATAGCTGATCCAGTTGTTTGGTGTTTCCCCTGCAAGTATATGCACAGTTATACTATGTTTACAGATAACATATACATGAAAAAAATCATGCGCCAAGCATGTTTATGACGCAAGAGCTTTAACTAGGGATTCTATCACAACTGTAATGATCTACATGATCAAAATATCAAACACACAAAAACAAAGATGAAGGCCCCATTCTATTTGCTACGCTACAGCTGCTTTTTGTGCCAGAAAGCATATCAAAGATGCTTCAGTGTGACTGCAGTCTAAATGGATGAAGTGGCATCACCTTTCAAGCATGGTGATAAAGTGGGAATTATTTTGTCGAGCTCGTCCCCGAGACTGGACATAACTGCGGACTGTCTTAGGCAGATCAAAACGTATTACACAGGAGCAGTTTGGCACATGAATTCCCTCCTCCACCACATCAGTGGCAAACAATAGATTGACCTGCATAAAGTTACCTGTGTGTTATCGCGTTTTCAACTTCCTGCGAACAATTCATAATACTGAAGAATATATACCTTCCCAGAGCGAAATGATTCCAAGGTCTCCATTTGCATTTTTGGGGCCAGTGCATCAGCTGATGCATTAGTTCCAGTCAAATATGAAACAGTGAAATGTGCTAAAACCTCAACTTTCTTCATAAATCTTTCAACCACTTTCGCTGTAATAATTCTTTCAACAAAAATGAGGCACAATACTTCCCTAGCTTCTCTGCAACCACAAAAGGATAGTAAATCAACTTGGATACAAAATTAAAATAAAAAGATAAGCAAATATTTCTATTACCCAAATGATAGAAAAAGTTGGAGAAGTTCATGTAGTTTGGGGGATATGTAGCCAAAACCCAATGCTGCTGAACAGTCAAACCCATGATCCAAAGAGAAATTATCACCTGAGTTAAGAGAAGGAATAATGTTGGTAATAAGCATCATACTCGAAGCACAATCAAAATACATACTAGTGTCTCCAGAAAGGCAATATCGCAAGGAAAAACATCAGGCAGACAATATTCACTGGCACTGTGCTCCAGAGACAGTATCTTTATGCACTATGAATGAATTGCTTGCTCATGAACAACAGAATACATAAGAAATAACTGGAAAATAATAATTATGGGAGCGAGATGGGAGGAGTTGATGAAATAGAATCTAGAAGAGATACCACATTGTTTGAACCTAAATTATACTCTCTTTCAACTTAAGTAGTAAACTACTGTACACCAGATGAAGCTAGGTGCAAGAGGTAAGCTTTGTTTTGTCCAAACCATTGATTCGCATAAGGGATGGGCTAGCTCTATCTGTACCCATCCTGTGCTCTATAAGGCCCTCGGTTCCTTGGCAGCACCTTGACATGCATTACAAGAGAATTTAAATATTCCTCAATCCACAGGTATGGGACTTTTACCTGTTTATCCAGATGCGGTGCCCTTTATAGTTATAACTTATCGCTCTCTCTTTCCCCTCAGCTATTCACACACACAGACTGCCTTATGCAAGCTCAATTTTGGTTGCTGATGCTATATAGGAGTAATACAGCAGGATTAGTCACGGTTAATTTACAATTCTCAAGTAACTACTTGAGTCACAAGTGGCATCATCCGATCCTTGATGCATCCTGGTAGGAGGTTGATGCATCATTAATCTTCACTAATTACTCCAAAAGTTAAAGCTCATATTATTTTAAAATATTCCAATCGGTCACCCAATCAAAGCAGTCCTCCTCCATGCAGTCTCATTGCCATGAACCCAAACAAAGCCAAAAGATGCACTTGTTTAACAGATTCCAAATACTCCAAACAAATCATAACAAAAAAAAAGTAACATTCAAAGCCAGATAGTTCCATACATAAATGGCAGCTACAAAACCCCATTATGGGATTAACTTTGAAAAACCTTATCATAAAGAAGAACAAACAACACAGATTTCGAGAAATGCAATTCAGCAGGAGAGACAAAGGTGCCAGCATCCAAATATTGAATAATGCTAAATAAGGCAAGCAAACAATGTCAACCACTGCAAGTGATTTATCAACAACCATGTATATAAATACAGGACAAAGGAACAAAAAAAAGTTTCCATTAGATTTGAGCACGCCTCATTTACAGCAAGTATGCAATTAGCTGAAAAGCAATATTTTACAACTTCTTAGGAAAGAGAAAGTATAAAAGGTGCTATTATCATACCATGCAGCAAAGATTCACCAATTATATGTAACACATCCTCAAGGAAATATCTACACTGCAAAGAAATTTCTTGATATAATTTGCATTCACCAGTGGGGTTACCAGCATTCTCTAGACAAACCTTGATGGCCTATATGAAAGAAAAGTGAGAAATAATAAACTGCAATCACAAGAGAAGACAACTGCAAAATAAAAATCCTTGTCCCTTATCTTTATGAAAGCCATGTGAGTTACATTTGGGGGTGATGGAGGATAAGAATCACCCTAGTGATATACCCTTGGGGATAATCCCGCCACCCCCCTGCCCCTGTTATATATATTTCAATTTCTCTAACTCTTTTTTTCCCCTCAAAGAACACACCTAAACAATGTTTAATTCTCTCTCTTCTCACTAACAATATCTCAATCTTTTTTTCCTTAAAAAATGTACCCTTCCATTTATCAACACACCAAGTATGTTTAAAAATCTAATTTTACACCCTTAACAATCATTCTTGTAATAATTACTCATGAAAAATTTCACCTAAATTTTCTAACCATGTGCCAAATAAACCCTTGGAGGAAAACAAAGAAAATGAGGTATTCTCTTTGTTCCAAAGTGTCTTTTTTTATTATAGGCACATTAAGAAGCCTAAAAATATTGCGTCACCTCAGTTATTCCATATCAACTTAAGAAATTTCTAATCTAAGTATGCTTTTCAAGAGTTGGAAAAATTGAAATCAATTTTCAACTAAGGGTAGAATAGAATAAAATATACATTTCTTTTGACTTTCTTATGGTAACTTTAGACAAACCCAAAATGAAAGAACGCTATTTGGGATGGAGGGAGTAGTATTCATGAACACATTTTATGAAAATCACGAGTATAGCCTATAGCTACTGCATTTCACATAATAGAAAGAATACAGAGTGACAGCAGAAGAACATAGGGCGTGGGCATTACATCTCAGCATTTAATCCATTTTCTCCTTAGTTTTTAATTACTGTGATTGCAATCATACCTCATATGCACATATGAGGCCAAGATCTTCTAGGCAATTCAAAATCTTTGCGTGGTCCTTGGACAACTGCTTTCTCGTTGCTTTAAGCTTATCATCCATATCTTTGTAACAACTTTGTGTTGAGCCTTGCAAAGCTAACATTGAAGCATCAAACTATCCACTCAAAACAAAAACATATCAGTATCAACACCAATAAACCACTCATTCCACAAATCTCAAAGCTAGAAATTTCTTTGTAAGTGCCACCTCCACCACATAATTTGATACACGTACACAGGAAAAGAATACCTTGGACCATGAAGCTTCAATCTTATCTTTCAGCTCCACATAAGAACACCATGCTTTGTCATAAAATCTACATAATTCTTTTGCAGAGGGAACATAGACATGCACCTCTGCCCTGTCTTCAATAGTATAAATCTGCAGTAAAAACAAATAGAATAAATTAGGGAGGAGAAGCAAAAAAAGAAATACCACATAAGGGAGGGAAGGACAAAAATGAGGGGGGAGGGGGGGGGGATTGCATTGAAAAAAAGGGGAAAGACCAAGAAGAAAGATAGCATAGAAGCAGACTCTATAACCAATTCTCAGGACTTCGTGATTGCTAAAACAGCAGCATCCCAAAACAATAGGGATGAGATTCTTATATAAGCAATGAATCTAGACAAATTTGAAAATAAAATGAGAAGCATGCATATCCCCAGACAAAAATGAAATAGGACAAGCTAATGCAAGTCTATCTCAATTGTGCTTCCGTTGGTTGGCATCACATCTTCGAGATAAGGAATAAGAATTAAGTTTGACAGCATGACCATCATAGGAAAAAAAAATTAAAATTAAAAGTACCTGAGAATCCAATACACTCTCAAGTTCTGCTAGTTGATCCTCACAGTCCATGGCAGACGAGACACCTAATGAAAAAAATTTAAAAATTATATAAGAAATGCATACAATAGGTTTATGATTGGACTAAATCTAGAAATCAAGAGATGAAAATAAGCAAGCAGCATACAAGCAAACAAGGTTTTAAGAAGATGAACTTGATCAGAGGAAGAAGCAAGTTTTGCAAATAATAAATGGCTACAAACGGTAAGGGTTAAACACATACCAAATATTCTCTTCATGGGTATTGACTGTTTACATAATTCAGCTAATTTGAAAAATACAACATCTGTCTCCAGTTAACACACCTATAAAACTGAACTTCTAATTAAGAATTCCTCTCTGCTAATTGCATTTGGGCCAACAAGTGTGAAGACTATTCTTTCCAATGGAAAAATAAAACAGATACACGCAAAATCAACTGCCATCAAGGCAGACCAGAGAATGAAAGGAAGTTTGAGTTGCAAACTGATCAATGATGGTGCCATCTTGTCCTGGTGGCATTTGAAAGTATCAAGTGTCAATGACAATGAGGGGGGCGGGGGGCAAATAAGGTCGTAATAATGTCAAATAAAAGATCTAAATAAATTTATGCACTCAAACAGTTACTAAATTTCAAACCCTCCATAATGCCGCAACAAGTTCTCTTACCTTTTCTAACTACAGGAGATGCTGTCATTCCAAAAACCTTTGGCTTATTCTCCATTTTGTGATAGAAATCCTTCACCAAACAATCATAACTATCAAAATTAATTTACTCTAACATTAAGAAGAGGAATCGTGACTATAGAAAAGATCAAATGAAAAAAACAACAAAATTTGTAGCAAAGAATAGGATATCAACCTTCATAATTTTTTTATAAGGATGGTTACCGGTGGAACGATGACACTCGTCAAGTATTAACAAGGATACCATTTTTAGATTCAAAAAAGCCTTTCTTAAGGCATCCAAGAGGATCTGGGGTGTCATAACCAACACCTACAAAGTAAGAAGAAAGGACATGCATTAATGAAGCTCTACCAGCAGCAAACCAAGATTAAACATATTTGAACACAGATGATAACCCAAAGAATATTGTCTCTTTCGTAAGTAAAGCCATCTATGTTCCTCTAACACTGCTAGTTTAATCTCTAACTGTATAAATATAAGAATGAAGTCCAAAGTACTATTAACTTTTGCATAAATGAAAACTCAATCTAGCAAAATATTTCAGGACCAAAGAACTGCAGGTAAAGATGGTCACAGCATAACTGACATTAGAAAAATGAGAGATATTTGTTTCTTCTTGGTTTTATTAAATGCACGAAGTGCATAAACCAAGACCATTAAAACAAGTAGCCCAAAAAGGAAATTGTTAGAATATACATAATATATGGAAACAGAGATATTCAATCTACAGAAAAATTCCTACTCACATCGTGCTCATCAATTTCCTTCTCCCAGGACTTCAGAGACCACTCATCTATTCCCTTAGCTCCATAGTACTCTCCCACTCTAAAATTTGTTTGAGATTTAATGACTTCATATTGCTGCAAGCACAAAACCCACTTAATTTCAACTTGTGAATCAATAGATCAGCCAGATTGTATACACAGAAAAGACGAGAGGGAAAATAACTATAAAACAGCACTGGAAAAAAAAAACCATTTTAATATTGAGAAAAACGTGCATTAGCATGTTAACATTTACAGAGAATTCACTTATTAAGAAGAAAAGGAGAGATTGATTTATTAAAAAGAACAACATGCCTGATTAACAAGATGAACTGTTGGAGCTAAGAAAAGAATCAATCTCTTAACACCACTGTAAAAGACAGCTTGACCAATCTGTTTAATTAACATAACAGCAATCATTGTCTTTCCAGCTCCTGTTTCCAGCACAGCAATTGTATTCCTCTTAACAGCCACCTCAAAAACCTTTGACTGATACCTACAGTCACCAAAACATGCATAAACAAAACCACATTGTAAGGGGGGGAAAACATGAAATTTTTCTTCGAGAAAATCTGAGTAATTACAGAAAAATTCAAACCATCAAAGAAAGAAAGGAACTTTGACAAACCCTCTTGGATAAAACTCCTTATGATTACTAAGAACAGAAGCTAGTCCTTGTGGGGTGGTGTCATTATGATCAGTAATACCACTGGAAGTATCCATAGCAAGACAGCTCGAAGAGCTGTTGTTGTTGACCATCATGTCACCAAAGCTTCTCTTGAGAGGATCATGGTCTGGCATTCCAGTATCCATAATTGACAAATAATAGTATCAATCAACTCTAGTAATAAACAAAAGAAAGAAAGAAAGAAGGGTGGTGTGCAATATCGTGATCAAAGATTTTTAATGGAGAAATCATGAAAAGAAAAGGGAGGGACCAGAAATTATAAACACAATAAGCGTGAAAGCCCTAATAAAACCCAGAAAGAAAGAAAGGGAACTTTTTGCTTGCCTAGTTTAGTGATTCTTCAAGAATTTTGAGAATTTTATTTATTTAAGATTAAAAGAAAAAAGAGGGAATCCACTGAAATCCTTTTGTGTTTATGGGAAAAACTAATGTACTCTGCCTTTCTCAGTCCGTCTGTGAATGTGTGTGATATACTGAGAGTAAAAGAGAATTATGAGGTAATAATTAAATAAAGGTCATGAGTCAGGACTAGATTTTAGGGATTTATTCTTTTAGGGTTAAGAGTGTCTTTTCAATGTTATCTTGTTGGACTCCGAAGAAAACAGCGAGCGTGTGTGCGTACGTTCGAGGAAACAAAAAAAATATGAAAGGCAGGACAAGAGGCTTGCAGGGTTCTATAGCCAGTGAAGAACACGAACCAATGAGGATCCTGTGGGACTTATTTACTGTTGGACAGCAGTTGGAGGGGGTGTTCGTGAAAATAGTAGCATTGATTTTTAAAATATATATATATATATATATATATATATATATTAAAATTTTATTTTTTTATTTTAAAAAAAATTTAATATAAGTATATTAAATCAATTTAAAAATATAAAAAATAATTATAATCTTAAGAAAAAAATAATTTCAACCTAATTCTATTTGGATCTTAGACCGAAAAAGATATATATATAAACCATATTTGTATTTGTGTTTTAAAAGTGTTTTTAAAAAAAATTAAAATTTTTTATTTTTTTGCTTTAAATTAATATTTTTTTGTGTTTTTAAATTATTTTGATGCACTGATATCAAAAATTATTTTAAAAAAATATATATTATTTTAATACATTTTCAAGTAAAATACTTTAAAAAACAACCACAATCACACTTTCAAATACTCTCGTAATAAATGATCATAGAAAAGAAAAAGGAAGTAGCGTAGTATGATTTTTTTGTTTCACATGCTCATGGGGTTTTTACCTCTATGCCAAAACATCTCTGTTTTAGATTTTTTTGTTTTGACACGAGTACATCAAAATTATCAAGAAATACTATAAAAAATATATTTATTTGAACTGACTTTTTTCCGATTTCTTTCTTTCTTTGGGGAAACAATTTATTTTCTTCCATGCATGCATGCATGCAAGTAGCTCGTTATCCTACTTTGACTCAACGTGCTTGCAAGCCTCCTCTAAGCCAAGCTTGCTTTCTCTCTTTGTTTAAAAATAAATATTGAGAAATTAATTTAATTTAATTTAAAATATTTTTTTAAAAATAAGCTAAATCCAACAACGAAAGAAATATAAAAAGGCATTATAACCCGTTTTAGTGAAAGGACATGTTATTTGCTTACATCCATTAGTTCGTAAAGGATTTAATACAGATTTTGATAGTGATCAAATGGTTGTTCATGTATCTTTATCATCTGAGGCTTATTTACTTGTGTTTTCTCATATGAATCTCTTGTTTCCAACTATCAGAAATCCCATTTTCATACTAGCTCAAGATATGCTTATGGGGCTCAACGTATTAACAAGTGGGAATTGTCGAGATATTTGTGCAAATAGGTATAATCCATTTAATTGTAGAGATTTTCAAAATGAAAAAAATTTGTGTTAGATGCTAATAAAGATAAGTATATAAAAGAATCTTTTTTTTAATTTCTATGATGCAATTAGAGCTTATCACCAGAAAAATAATCAATTTAAAGAGCTTTTTGTGGTTTCGATGGCTACTAGATCAAGGTCTTATTGCTTTAAAAGGAGCTCCCATCGAAGTTCACTTTGGATCTTTAGGGACCTATCATTAGAGTTATAAGGAAGAAGTATATGAAAAAAAAACTCTTTCTATATACATATGAACCATTGTTAGCCATATTTATCTTTATCAAGAAATCAAAGAAATTATGGGTTTTGCCAAGCCTATTAGACGGTACCTAATTAATCATAGGGATCTAAGCTAAATGATTTTATAATATTGGTCTGAATTCAAATCTCTCTGTACAACTAGGACTATAGCTCCTAAATTTATACACGAATCAAGATTGAGAAAAGAAAGTTTTCGAGCATTAATTCAAATCTATTATCGAGCCCTATTCATCAGAATATGGAGGTATTTATGGTCAAACTAACCAATCTCTTCTTTCACAATAAAGTGACAGATGGAACTACCATTAAATGAATTATTAGTTGATTCATAAATCACTTCAAAATGAAATATACATCACACATCCTGGATCAAATAAAAACTATAAGTTTCCAGCAAGCCACTATTTCATTAGGAATTGATTATCTTCTAATAATACCTTTAATAGGATGGCTAGTCTAAGATAATGAACAATAAAGTTTGATTTTGGAAAAACACCATCATTATGGAAACATACACATAATGAAAAAATTAAACCAATCCATTAAAATATGGTAGACTACGAAAGAATATTTGCGACCACATTTTAGGATGATAGAACCCTGTAATCCAGTCTATATAATGTCATTTTCAAGAGCTAGGGGAAAAGCATCTTAAATACACCAATTAGTGGGTAAAAGAGGATTATTGTTAAATCCACAAAGACAAAGTATTGATTTACCTATTCAAAGCAATCTATGCAAAATGATTTTCTTTAACAAAATATATTGTTTCTCGTCATAAAGCCCGAAAAGGAGTTGTGGATACTGATATATAAACATCCGATGTTAGATATCTTATGTGCAGACTTGTTGAAGTAGTTCAACACATTGTTGTACGTATAACAAAATGTGGCACTATTTAAAGGGTTTTGTGAGTTCTCGAAATTAAATGATACTGAAAAGAGTTTTCATTCAAACATTAATAGGTTATGTATTAGGAGACGATATATATATATATATATATATATATATAGTGTGTGTGTGTGTTTATAATGCATTGCCACTCGAAATTAAGTTATTAGGATTGGACTTATTAATCGATTCATCTCCATTTGAACATAACCAATATCTATTTGAACTTTTTTTACTTGTAGAAGTATGTCTTGTATCTGTCAATTATGTTATGGTGAAAGTCCTACTTATGGCGACCTGATGGAATTGGGAGAAGTTGTAGGTATTATTGTAGGTCAATTTATTGAAGAGTTAGGTACTCAACTAACATAAAATATTTTTCATACTAGTGGAGTATTTATAGGAGGTACTGTAGAACATATACAAGCCCCTTCTAATAGAAAAACCAAATTTAATAAGGGTTTGGTTCATCCCATACGTACATGTCATGAGCATCTTGTTTTTCTGTATTCTATGAACTTATATGTAATTATTGAGAGTCACAATATTATACACAACATGACTATTCCGTCAAAAAGTTTTTTTTAGTTCAAAATGATTAATATGTAGAATCAGAACAAGTAATTGTTGAAATTTGTTTAGGAACATACACTTTGAATTTTACAGAAAGGGTTTGAAAACATATTTATTTTAATTCAAATTGGAGAAATACATTGAGTACTTATATATACCATGCATTTGGATTTACATATAGTAATGTCCATCTTTTACCAAAAACATGCCATGTATGGATATTTTCAGGGGGTTCAGGTAAATCTAGTATAATTCTGTTTTTTCTACACAAGGAAAAAAATCAAATAAACATTCATTTTCTTTCTATTGAAAGATGATATATTTTTAATCCTTTAGTAAATAATGATAAAGTTAAATTTATTTTATCTAGTTATTCAGTTAAACCAATGATTCGTTATTAGAGCAGATAACAACCACCATTTCATATGATATATGTATTTATTTATTTTTTCATAGTTTTTATCTTTCATTAATAAAGGTTTTTTTTGATATAGTGAGGAGTCTCTTTAGTTGTTTGTTCTTCAAGAATTCTTGTTTAGGCAGTTTATAGTCCATACCATCCATACATAGTGTTTTGATCTAAGATTTTAATTCTTCCATGTTTTAGCAATAACATATTACTATGTGTCTAAAATATAGAAGAATGAGGTGTTTCCATAATATCAATTTTGTTCCATTTAATCCATATTTTGTAGCCACATATCTTTTAGGTTAAGGAATGTGAAACATTTCTCCTATTACATGAATCCAATTTTCATTTCATCCGAGAAAATCCATATTTATTTCTCAACAATGCATTTGTTATTTGATCCAATAGCCTACCATTAGATAGTAACAAATTTGATAAATACTGATAACTCTCTGATGGAGTATTAAAACAAAAAAATCCATTAGATAATGAACGATTGGTTCTAGGCATCTATGGCTATGAATCAACAATTTAAAGTGCTTTTTTTGCATATTCTTTATAAACTAATGTTGATATATAAATTTAAAATGATTTATTTGGGAAGTAAGAAGCCTTTTGGACATATCTTCATTTGCAAAGCATTCTCAATATGAAAACATAGAGACAAGGGGTTGATCTTCGAATAGGAAAAAGAGTGGATTTGAAGAGTCTCTAATGAATTGGCTTATTTAAATAATGCCTTGTTTTTTGAAAGATCTATCTCATACCTAGTATTGTATAGTTCCACTCTGCAAGAACTCCAAATCATTTTCTCGAAGCTCATCCTCTTCATGATAAATGATCCATTCCCTCGAAATGACCTAACCCAATAAGAAAATCTTAATGAATTGGGTCTTTTGATACAATCAAATAGAAAGCCCAAAGAGCTCTATATTCTAGGAGCCCAAACTATGTGATTGAATAAGTTATCTTCTATCTGTTGCATGTCGAGGATTCTTTCTACTTTCTCCTTTTTAAACTTCAATTCATATTTTTCATATAGAAGTCTTTGATCAAGAACAAAATAAGATCCATTTTGCATTATATCTAAGGGACTCCTTGGTTTTGGTCGAAGAATTAATGTCACTTGATCATTATCAAACTGATTGTAATATTTTTATGTCTGTAAGGATCCTACCAAAGTGCCTTCGACTTCTAAAAAGCCATAAACTATATCAGAATCATTCTCAACAAGTCCATAATAAGTGATCCTATTTTTTTCATCGGGTCTAGGTGGAGACCAAATAACTTTTTTTCAATTGAAAATAATAGGTTGAAATATTTAACGATATTTCTACAAGAAGTATTTTATTTAAAGATTTAAGTTATTGATTAAGAAAGAAAAATTAAAATTCTTAAAAGATGAGATCAATTTATAAGTACTTTATTTTAGTATTATAATAGACAGAAATACATTAGTCAAAATTTTGAATTTAAAAAGGCATCAAATAGATTTGAATCCTATCTATCTATCAAAATTTTAAAAAAAATATGATATGGCCCTTAGATATATTTATGGCCAAGGTTTAAAAATAGCAATTAAAATAATAAGAATAAAATCTTATATGTAAATATAATTAAGAAGAATGAAATTGAAAGAAAAAATCAATTATAAAATCATCCTAAATAAAATAAATAACAATCAAAAGAATGATGATTTTTTTTAAATGAAAAAAATTGATGAAGGATGAAATTGAAAAACAAATTCAATTCTATAAACTAATTCAGATTAAAAAAAATAGAAATTAAAAAAATAAGACAAATATTAAGTAAAAGCAAATTAAAGGGTTATTGTGAAATGTTGCAAGAATATACATGAAAACCAAGGAAGAAAGAAAAAAAAAAGCCAATCGCCTGGTAAGGTAGCCCTCATTGTTGCGAATCAAAAAACACCAAAAAAGTCTTTGGTGGGATAGCTCACTCGCTAACACATTCTATGAACACGCTGATATTTTTTTCTTCATTTGTTTATTAATCAAATTACTAAATTGCTCCTATGACCACATGATAAATGCAAAAAACCCAATGTGAAATCACCAATATGCCCCTAAAGCCAAGACTAAGAATTTTTTATTCTAAGGAGAATAGAGTAGTTACATTTTGCTTGCCAAAACAAAATATCATAAACGCCCCTAGACTAGAGTTTTTTGTTTTGCTTTTATAGGTAACAAATTAATTTTACTATGAAAAGACTGAGATACCCCCGCCCAATTCTAAAATGAGAAATGAGCCTTGAGAAAAGACTATTTTACCTCTAAAAGACAACTTTGTGTGATTTGTTTTAGGAAAAAATCATCAATTCACTATTATAATCCACAATTCATATCATTTTCTTGTACTAAAGATCATCAGTAGCACTTTGACAAATTTTTACAGCTTGAAATTTGGCTTCAAGTCCTGGTAGAGGAAAACATTTTTTTTCTTTCCTTATTGTCATTAGGCTTTCCCTTTCATTCTTTTTACCACATCAAAAAAAATAAAAAGCCCTAATAGCCAAGGTACAAAGATATTATACCACTAATTACTCTAAGCACCATAAAATTATTAGCTTTTAGCTCATTTCAATATGTAAACATGTGATAAAAAAAATACTATTTTTAAAGAGTAAAGTATTAATCAAGTTAAAAAGTTAGCTAATGTAAAATTTATAAAGCAAATATACTAATCATTTCAAGTAATATAATGTAAGATAGATTATTGTTCCCATAAGGACTATTTATCTATTTATTAGCTATTGAAATTATTCTAGTCTTAAATTATTTGAATTAAGCATAAAATAAATAATTATGTGTAATAAAATTGACAAATTAGCAAATAGAAGTCAAACAAAAACACGATGGTAAACTAAATCCACTTATGAATAAAATGCTAAAGCTTTCAATTTACCTAACCAAGCTAGACCGATTCGTAAAATACGTTAATAAGTATTTATCTTTCAAGTTGACGGTGAAATATTATAATCTATCCAAGACTATCTCAAGTAGAATTGAAATTACCTACACATGATAACCTATGATATCTCTATACGAGTTTAAAAGTACATAAGCACATTAATTTCTACATATTTCAAGATAACAATTGCACAATATAAACAATACTTTTATTGTAAACATAAACAATCAAATAAAATCTTAATGCTTATGATCTTCATAATTTTCACATTCAAATAAATATTAAAGAAAACATATTTGGATTCACAATAAACATTTTGAGTGATTTATGATATCCCATATATGAATTGATGAAGATATTGTGTTTCTCTTTTAACCCTTAATTCTTTACGTAAGGTTTGGATATAATAAACATTTAGTACTCGGCATAGAAAGGACCAATTTTATAAAGATGCTCTTTATTTCACATGTTTATCAAGTGCGTATTTACTGAAAATAAAAACCACTTCTCCAAATTAACCAATAGGGTTTCATCATTAATATTTATTATCTCATTCATATAGACCACATCTTACATTCTTCCACTTGGCTTGCAATACATTATCTTTCTTCATGGTTTAATAAATATACTAACGTAATGAGCATAGAGTAATGCTAAAACTTTACATACATTGGTCACATCATATATCATAATTAAGTAACAATTAATAAATGTCACGATGGTTGTACATCACCTATCCGATATAGTCTCTTTCATTTACTACAATATTAGTCTTTACTTATCATAACTTGTAAATGAGAAGCACATAATCGGTCTAACAATAATGTCTTTATCAAAGACAATTCTTATTATCATCATTCCAATTCAATCATGCATAACAAATATAAATCAGTAAATATTAGAAACATCTTTATAAATGAGCTCAAATTGTCAAATACATAACATTATAAAGTCAAGACATAATATCAATAATGATGTACCTTAATACCCATTCATTCTATATGATTGCTAAATATTTTAAGAGATAATCTTTCTGTTAATGGATCAACAATCATATGATTGATGTTAATGTGTTCAATTGACACTTTATGTTTCTAAAAATTTTCTTTAACGACAACTATTTTAATTTTATATGTTTGAACTCTTTTAATACTTGTCATTTTTGTAAAAGAAGATAGCTGCAAAATGATCACAATAAATATTTAGCAACATGGCATAATTGTCGATTACTCCGAGTCTTGAAATAAAGTTTAGCAACCAATTCACTCAAATTATAACCTCAAAGCATGCCATAAATTTAGCTTTCATAATGATTGTAATAATAATAGACTATTTTGTACTCTTTTATAAGATTACTCCTTTAACTAAACAAAATAAATATTATAATATGGATTTTTTTTATCCACACATCCAACAAAATCTAAATCTAAATATCCAATCATCTCAAGATAATCACATTTTCTATAAGTGAGCATGTAATTTTTTATTCCTTGCAAGTATCTCAATATTTCATTACAATCTTTCAATTATCCAAATTTGAATTACTTTGGTACCTGCCTAGCATTCCAATAATAAAGTTGATGTTTGGCCTAATACAAGTTTGAACAAACATTAAACTTTCAAAAATTGATGCATAAGAAATTCTTTCCATTCATTTATTTATGTTTCTTATAATTGTAGACTACTTCGAGTCTTGAAATAAAGTTATGCAATCAATTGACCCGAACTATGACCTCAAAGCATGCTATAAATTCAACCATCATAATGAATACAATAATAATAGACTATTTTGTACTCTTTAATAAGATTATTCTTTTAACTACAAGGAACAAATATCATAATGTGGATTTTTTTTTCACATATCCAACAAAATCTAAATCTGAATATCCAACTAACTCAAGATGAGTAGGCATGCAATATTTTATTCCTTACAAAAATCTTAATATTTCATTATAGTCTTCTAGTTATCCAAACCCGGATTACTTTGATACATGCCTAGCATTCCAACAGCAAAGCTGATTTTTGACCTAGTATAAGTTTGAACATACATCAAACGTCTAAGAATTAATGCTTAAAGAATTCTTTTTATTTATTTATGTTTCAATTCATTGATATTCTATCTCTTCTTTGAAACAAGTGAATCACAAATTAGATCTTCATGTTTAAGATCTGCTGCTTGAAAATCATTTGTGAGATGTCGAGATACATATTGTAATAGAATAAATTTATCTCTTTTCTGAATTGGAACAATATTTACTGAACATCTATCCATTCTAAAAGTTTCTAAAACTTTATTAATGTATTCTTTATGAGATAACTAGACAATCATTGTGATTTATCTTAAAATATATCTATTTTAATCAGATAGGTTATCTCTTTTATATATTTTATCTCAAAGTTACAAAATAGAAATTTCTTAGTCTTGTATAGTAAATCAAAATCATTAGTTGCATGCAAGATATTATTAATAGACATAATCAGAAATACAAACTTACCCATGCTGACTTTCAAATATTTACATAAGTTAATAGTGTTTTTTTTTTAATTAAAGAAAATAATAATATCATTAAACTTGAGATACAATTTTTTGGAAGCTTGTTTTTTT
>Ga0325402_1000855_pt1 | contig 23241 bp, 9 predicted proteins | sample PopdelMetagenome_22_FD_207212 | JGI IMG/M metagenome (GOLD analysis project Ga0325402, IMG submission 207212) | Populus deltoides microbial communities from Bellville, Georgia, United States - Xylem-PdKOR-R3 | ecosystem: Host-associated > Plants > Phyllosphere > Stem > Wood/Secondary xylem...
TCGTCAAATGTTGCCGTCCTCCATTACCAACTGCGAGTAACATTGGAACAGTAGCTTGATTTAAATTACAGTGAAATAGTATAGTTTGATGATGATGTAATTTTAAAGTGCAACATGGTCAAATTTTAATTTTATACCTTAATCGATTGATTTGTTAGATTCAGTTGTATTAATTAGTCAATCGTTTCATCCAAAAACTATAATTTTATGAAGTTTTTCTTCCAAATATATTTGTGAGTAAAAAATATCTTTGTCCAACTTATAAACCAAAAAATGACTCCAATTAAAACATCAAAAAGTTATTATTTACATAGTAGTGGGTGATTTTGAGCAGTTAGGTGTGAGTCTGTCATGACTAAATGAGGATCTGTCTAAACAGATTACGTAAATGGCCTATCAGATGCATTTATGAACTAGTAGGACAGGTCTAAGGCCCAAAAAGAGATTTGGTTACGCCAGACTAAAATAACAGCTTAAAAAATCCATAAGTTTTTATTCGACCGTTGGATCGCGCTCAAATTTTTACATAAGTTTTCGGAGATCGTTTTCTCTATAGTAGCCATTGCGTTTATATGCAGACCATTAAATCTTTAGATATCAAAAATCTTTCCAAGGCCTCCTGGTTTTGACATTTTTGAGATTTTCCTTATTATTTTCAGAACCGGTCAACCGTTTCACTAACTATTACGAACCGGTTAACTAGTTGAGCTAGAAATAACATGGTTTGATCATGTCGCGTTTAAGAATAGCGACATGCAGTAAATGGTACACTTCTAAAGCGCAACTTTGTCAAATTATGTTATTTTACCAAAACTTTTTGCTTTTATATCAATTCAACAATTTTTTTAGTTTTGTGTGTTAATCGGCAAATTTATCCTTTAAGATACAAATGAATCCTATTTCTAGGACTTTTAATACGTTTGATGGTTGAATCTAAGATACATAAGAGCATAGGATTGACGCATATTTAATCAAACAACATCGTAGTTCACATTGAAAAATAAAAAATCCTCTTTGGCAACCTTATTAACAAAAACATAAAAATCCTAGCGTTTTTTCATTGTGCAACAAGTCGAAGAATACTATTTCTTGCAATAGTAGAATTATAAAATTGTATTTAGAATTAAAAAAATCTTCAAACTACTATTAAAAATAACATGATTGTTTTACTATGATGATCTTTTTATCATGATATAATTATTATTTTCAAATTATATAGAGATAGATTAATCTTTTTATTTTTTGTACTGTAAAATTACTTAGTTACGTACCCCTCAAATAAAAAAGATTACTTAACTTATGTTCGGGGGTATTTTAGATTTTTTATTTTGTAAAACCAATAAGATGACTTTATTATCCTTAAAGACAAAATCTACTAAACTCTTCTCAAAGGCCTTTTTGGTCCTTTTACTGTGTTTCTTTTTGTTAATATTATTATTTTGACTAAACTTTATTATCAAAATCCACTAAACTTTATTATCAAGGTGACTTGGGGAAATTTTGGTAATTTAGTATTTATTAAATATTATTTTAAAAAAAACTTGTTGGCACGTGCAATAATGGGCGGCCTCCATTCCATTCAAAAGGCGCGTGAGAAGTCTCGTCCGATCACCAAACATCACCTTTCACGAAGGTGTTTAAATCGTCTTGGCATCTCCTCCATAACGAGGTGGCACATGTTCCATATAGTCCTCCTTTTTTACACTAACAAACCTTTTCTTTTCTTTTTTCCTTCATCTCCCCCTCCCTAGATTTTTGCCTTGCCCTTTAAAAACTTAAAAGCAGCCCCTTTAATTTGTTTTTTTTTTTCTTTCATATTAAATTCATATTGTTTTGAATATTGTTTCTTTTATTTGGAATAATTTATAGAATTAGAATGTCTTTTCAATTTTATCCTCATTCATTTTTTTAACTTTTTAAATTTAGTCCTTATTCTTTTGATTGTTGTTTTTTTATTTGAGATAATTTTTTGAATTGATTTTTTTTTTTACAATTTCATCATCATCATCATGTTTTATTTCCTATCTAAAGTGATCCTCATTATTTTGATTGCTGATTTTTACTTTGGCAAACTTTTTAAATTGATATTTTTTTTTATTTCATCTTTCAACATCAAATTATTTGGGAATTCAGCTTCTTGAATGAGCCCGGGGTCTAGAATTTCTCGGTTACGAGTTCTATAGACTAGCTTAAGTTTAAGATGTTCGTCTGAGTTTGCTTGGTTTTTTCTTTCTTTCATTAACCTCATGTTTTTTCAGTTTTATCATTTATTCAACTGCAGACTAGGCTTTGTTATTTTTACTTATTTGCTTTCTGTATAACTTTTCATTAATTTTCAAAATGACCCAGGTTATCTCGAATCTTTTTATTTATCATTCTTTGTTTAATTTTGTTTGCCTAATTTTTTTTTATGATTGCATCATTCAATATTAAATTAGTTGGGAATTGAGCTTCTTGATTCAGCCGAGTTTAGAATTTCATGGGTTATGAATTTAAGACATAGTCCAAGTTTAGAATATTTGCTTATTTAAAAAAAAAAAACTCATGTTTTTTTTCAGTTTTATCCTTCAACGTTTACATTATTAGTTATTATGCCCTGTTCTTTCTTTTATCTTCTTTCTATAGGAATTTCTTGTGAATTTCCAAACTGACTCAGGTTATCTTGGGTTTTTTTTATTTGTTAAATTTACTTTGACAAATTATTTTAACTGATATTTTTTTTCTGATTTCATCCTTCAACATTATATATGTTGAGAATTAATTGTATTTTTTAGTTCCATCTTTCAAAGTTGAGGTTTTTTTATATTAGGCTTCATAATTTTTTTCAGTTTGCTTTCTATTCGTTTATCTCGATCTCATCACTTAGATTGCAAGTTTAGTGGTTTGGCTTGGTTTTTTTTTTAATTTAATATCGTTAATGTTATGTCATTCAGCATTATGTTTTTTTAAGATTAAGTTTTTATAATATTTCTTTCTTTTGCATCGGGTTATTTCATTGCATGATTTAAATTGCAGAGTTTGGTTAACTTGCTTAATTTGTTTAGATTTTTTTGTCTTATTTATTTATTTATTTATTTTAGATGTTTGGAATTGTACTTCAACTTTTACTTCTTGTTTATTTTCTTATTTCAATCTTGTTATTTACTTTTTGTTAATTTATATTAACTTATCTCAAGCTCACTCAAGTTTACAAATAACTTTCATATTTGTCATGCTATATATCAAGTTGTCATATTTAGCATTCTCATTCAAGTAAGCTCAAATCAGGTTTTTTTTTTAATTTTGTTTTTTCATATTTGATTTGTTTGAATTTTAGTTTCATTGCCTTATTGTTTTATCAATATTTTTTTTTTGCTCAATAAGGTTTATGCCGAATGCATCACCGACTTTTTCCCCCCGGCACACCGCTTAACACAGGACTGTAAATAATATAGTTCACTCTATATTCTAATGGGGGCAGAAAGCCACCTTTGTACGAAAACAGATTTTCAATGGTATAAAAAACTTCGATTCGTTTCGAGTAGCGGACCAAGTTCATTCGGCTCAATACATTTCCAAATCCCCCAAAGCACAGAACTGGAAAAGGCAGCAAGGGACAAGGCGAGGGAGATCAAAAATAAACATTTAACGATTTGAGACCCTGGAAACCAGGTCAACGACACTTTGATGAATACAAACTACCACTACCGCTACCAACAAGGGGACATAAGTCTGACAATCTGGATAATTTTCAAATCGAAACTGGTTTCTCGCTCCTAAGGGCACATCAGGGATGGAAAACTACACGGTGGTTCACAAACGGCCGATCATTACCATTATCAAGGACTATTTGTCAATTTACGATAAAAACTGTGATGAAAATAGACTTCAAATAAACCCGCCAGGACATTTCTCATAGAACAAAGAACTAAACATAATTCGAAATCAACATACAAGATGTCCAGTACATCTAAAAATCTGATCATTCTATAAGATACGCAACAAAATCCTTCTTAAGAAAAAAACACAGAAATCAAAAGGGGATCCACACTGAACTAAGATCGCCACTCAAGAGGAGGCTTGAGACTTCTTTGACTTGCTGGTCGCTAGCTGGGTCTCAGGCTGCAATACAAGTACACAGAATTAGAAAGGTCCAAAAAACACTAGTATATTAATTAAACCATCTACCAATTAGAAAGAAATGAATTTACCTCTTTCTTAACTGGCTCTTCCTTTTCAGATAGAGTCAACTCAATGTGGCAAGGGCTGGACATGTAAGCTGGAAAGGAAAAAAAAGATTCCTGTGAATACAGATGGAAATGTACTTGTAAGATTAACTAATACGAATCTAATCAAAACAAGCTTACGATTAATTCTTCCATGCGCCCGATAAGTACGACGTCTCTGCTTCTGTGCCTGATTCACCTGGATGTGAGTAATGTAGAGTGCATCCACATCCAAACCCTTGACCTGGAAAAGCAAGTAATGTCAGTAAAATGGCAAGCAGAAGATGATGAGAAAGTGAAGACCAATAAGAAGATAGATGTACCTCAGCATTGCTCTCGGCATTCTTGAGTAAATCCAAGATGAACTTGGCAGACTTGGCAGGCCATCGTCCTTGTCCATTAGAGTGCCTGTTCTTTGCTTGTGCAGTACGCCCAACTCCACCACAGAAACGTCGGAATGGAATGGCCTGTTTGTGAGCCATAACATCTTCCAAATACCTCTTGGCCTTGACCAGAGGCAACTTCCTTAGAGCAAAAGCTGTCTCTCTTGTATTCTGCATGACATTAGAAAGGATGCACATGTCAAAACAAGCTTAGAAAACCTATCAATGGAGGAAACATAATTACAATCAAGATCATACAATGCATGTTATGACTAACTAGTTTTTAAAATGCAGTACTTGAAGCAATTGAGAGGACAAAGCTAATCATAAACAATGGCCCGAGCATCAATTGATAGAAATCAATACAGCTATAAACGAGAACCATCACTTCAAACATGCATGGAGAAACATCAACATGAAAACAGATGTGCCATCATTTACTGAACCTTAAGCCACCAATAACAACAGAGGTTCACCCAATAACAATGCAATTAATTTTCCTGAAGTTTACGAGAGCCTTGTTCACAAAAAGGCAACAAGACCCTGCTTTTTTCATCAGGATAAGAATCAGAACAGAAAAAATGGGGGGTTTTTTTGTCAGTTACAACCAAAACATGTCAATCATAGACAAAATGAAGACAAACATCCAGTGTCTCCATTTCTTGTTGATGAAATATTCAAAACCTCATTTCTCAAATCTTCCACATGATCTTATTTAACAGGAAAGAGATTTCCTTTATCCTTAATTCAAATTGTCAACAACAGATGATACAACTAACTATACATGAAAGATCGGATAACCTAACCAATGCTTCGTAATTATTAAATTTAAGACTTCATAGTCCAAGTAACAAATAGATAAAGCCACAATATAAATATAATTTCGTTATGTTGTTTCCTGAAGGAGCGAGGAAAAAAACATGTAATTCACCAGCTTCTACATCAAATAACTCTTCAACAAAAGCAAAAACAGGTCAAAAAATCATTTAACACCAGCATAAGCCAAAAAGCGTATATTAATTAATCAAACCTATAAAAAACTATTCATTTAAACAAAATTTTAGTTAGAAAATGTGCCATCGTTTACTGAACCTTCAGCCACAAAGAAAAAAAAACAGAGGTTCACCCAATAACAATGAAACTGATTTCCCTGAAGTTTACGAGAGACCTGTTCACACAGGCAACAGACCCCTGCTTTTTTCATCAGGTTTTTACTAATAAATCAACTTTTTTTGTTCTTCAGATAACAACGGCCATACAATACAAAACCCATCAAAACTCTACACATAATACCTTGAAGTGAACTCTGAGGTCAGAGCCCCTTGCCTTGCAAGCTGCAAAAACATCAGACACAATAACATCAAGTTAAGATCTCCTTCAGTGATAAGCACGCTCGGGAAACCCAAATGGAAGAACATTAGTTGACTTACATTTGGTGGGGTTATCAGGCTCTCTAGAGTACTTCACCTGAGAAAAGAAAAACAAGGGGCATAATGTGATTTAGTGATGTGGAGATTCAATGTAAGAAAGAAAGGGAAAGAGAAGCGGTGGCGTACCATGGTGGCTGCAACTTCTGCCTTGTCGAAGCTGGAGATACGTTGATTTGGTGGCTCTAGCAGAGGAGAGGCGGAGAGGCTGCTGAGTGCGGTTTATATATAGGGATTCTAAGTGAAAGAAACCCTAATTCCTGCTGCAGACTGACTTCAACGCTGCTCCTTTTGGGCTTGGGTATTTTTTTTTTATTCAGCTTGTCTTCTGAAGCCCACCTCTTTTCCTTTTTTAGGTGTTGACTACATATTTTTTTTAGTATTTTTTAATAATTTTAATATATTGATATTAAAAATAGAAAAAAAAATTTTAAAAAATTAATATATTTTTAAATAGAAAAATATTTTCAGAAAACATAATATCAGGCCAAATAGGCTTTTAGGGCACATAAAAGATCCAATAGCCTACTAATTAAGAAGTTTTTTTTTCTTCTTACATAAGATAATTCATGCTTTCATACATATCTTTTTATTTTATGTCAAAGGTTATGTCTAAATTCTCTTCTGAACGATTTTAAAGCTACATCCCTATATCAATATAGTACATTGAAGAATATTTAATAAAATATTTAATTATTGATTCCAAAATTCGAATTAAAAAAAATTAAAGAAATATACTTAATTCGAATTTGAAGCTTCCTTAGTTTCTTGTAATTAAGGAGCATCTACTGGTAAGAATATATATATATATATATATATATATATATATATATATATATATATATATATAAAATTAAAATTACTAATATTTTTTATAAGCCAATGAGATTTATTGATCAACAAGCTTATAGTCAAGCACACTTACACAAAGGGCATGGCTGACATTAATCCTATCCATTACTTGCTTGGTTTTTTAATTTTCTATTTTTTATTAAAATAGCCAACTCAAATAACTATTGATATCCCAATTTTCAGAACGAGCAAGTGGAAGAGGCTCAGAATGCTGGAACCTGAAACCAGTTGAAGATGATTCGATTAATGTTGGTGTATATAGTTCTTGGTCGATCGTTCGTCGAACTAATGATAGCTGAAAAATGGTGTTTCTGGCTATGTTTTGGAGCACAACAGCTTCAGGATCATGGCCATGCCGCTTTGTATTTTTCTGCAAATTTAATTTTGAACGATATTTGCGATGGTTATCATCTGGGTCTATATAATTTTCGGGCAAAGTTTATACATTGGAAGTTCAAAAATCCAGAGGATTAGAAAATGTAGCTGGACATAAAGCTAGAATAAGCAGTGACATCTGCCCAGTCTGGGAAAAGGCCTTTCAACCTCTGTGCCTCGTCATCTAAAACTTGGTCTACCACAGCAACTTCCACCCTTAAATCATCAGAACTGCTGGCCTGTTATTTCCAAAGAGAACAGAAAACAGAATTGAGCTGTGTAAAAAGATCATCTTTGTAGCCTAACCAAATCAAGGACAGAACTTTACCTCTAACCAGAAAGTCCAGTTTGCTTGGCTGGTTCCACTAAGTCTCAATATGTAGGATGGCGGACCACCTTCCACTGTTTCAGGATCTGTGCGATTTCCAGGGTGATTGCTTGTACAACAAAGCAAAATGCTCATAAGCAAAAGTGGAATCTTAAAATTTCATACCTGGAAGCATGTTGTCTGCAAATGACCAGCTTGATAAAGGACCGGTGATGTTAAGGACGGCAACCCAAACCTCCTCCAAATCACTGAAAAGACACAACGTATGAAGATAAAAACCCACACATCTGAATAAAAAATGTTAAAAAAGAAATATATGCTCTAGGATATAACATACGCACACAAGATTTCATTAGAACACAAGGTTAGATTTGAATTTTAAACTTTACTTTTTTTTAGTTGTTTCACTCCTATGCAGTTAAATAGCATCCCTGTTGTAGACACTTCAAGTTTTTTGCCCCATGTCTGGGATTTATCGAACATCTACCAATTATCCATTAAACATACAGTGCAAAAACACATATTTACCCGCTATATGTATATTCAAATCAGGCAAGAAACATATAGACAGTTTGTTCATTTGAAAGAGCAGTAATTTTGTTAAAGCAACATCGAGATCTTTCAACATGGTCCCATGGTTTCAGATGAGTGGGTGTAGCTGAGCTAGACAGCATACCCTCGCCTGCAATAATCCAGGTTTGAATTCCTCCCCCTAGCACGTGCACTGTGCTCTTGTCAAAAAATGCCCAACAGTTACTTGCTGAGCATACAGTTGAACTATGAGCATACCCACATCCTATCCCTCCAAACTGAGGATGCACAAACTCAAAGAAGTAGATTTTTGGAGCACAAAACAACTTTTCATGCACTTCCATGACCATTAGTTCATTCTACTTACCCCAAGGAAAATTCCAAGTAAACTCTCCGAGAGCTATCACTGGAGATGGTATGTGGCTTGTAAGTAGATAAGTAGGGGAAATATCTATATTGTTTAAAAACGCCATCACTCCTTGCAGGGAACTTTAAGCTTTGCGAAAACAAAAGAGACACTGGAAAAATTCCCTGCCAAAGAAATTAAAGAAAGAAAGAAAGTTACACAAAATAAAGGTTTATCTATGAATTTGAAGGATTTACTATCATTATAGAACATGTAATTGAAAACAAAGTAACTTGCCCTTGCTGGGCACAAAAATTAAATCTACCGCTCCAATGGAATTTGAGAAAACCTGACATAACTTCTGTGTTCAGAATAGGATACCATCCCCCATTTGTTTCAACAAGGCTCTTATGAAAAATGCCCCAGGTTGGGGAGAGAGGAAAGATTAACAAATTAAAAGGAAATTATCGCGTGCTTCCAGATTTAAACCACCCATCTGTTGTGGATGCCCTTGCAAGTTTTATACAGTATCTTGACGAGGCAAAAGAGCCACCTCAAAATATAAATTTGACATAGCATTAGCAACACACATCAAGGGCAAAATTTGCTTACCAACCAGGTCTCTCGGGGAGACATACTAGCAGTTTCAAAAGATAACTCTTGGCCCATATGCAGTCCCTTTGCCACTTCAGGAGCATATTTGAAAAGAAATGATAAAGAATTGGAATCTAAAACAGAAAATCCATAGCTGGAGTTCACAATCCTATTCGCATCTGTCAATCAACACAAGAAAAGGACGTTTTCAGGCAAGATGGATGAGAAAGGGGGCTTTAGAAATCAGAACAAATCAAGAAGCTAATAACAGAGCTAATAATTGAACTCTGTTCCTATTCACACATCAATTGCTGTCTAGCAGTTCTAACTCACTAAAGTTTTAAACGGCTTTAAAGATCAAGTGCTCTCATCTTCATACCTGTAGTAACAAGCGTATGCTGAAAAACAACCCTCTTTGGTGCAAGATTGCTGTATGGAAAGAATTGAGATGACAAAGCCAGAGCAAGCACACTAACATGCAACAAGAGCTGCAAGATTGAAGACCGAGCTAACCAGTGACTGCACACAGGTATTATTGGGCCCACACACAAACCAGTTGCAACGCCAATTGTTGCAGCCACGAAAACATCAGCAACATAATACCCTGCAAATATGGCTCTAATAATCATAATCCACTCTTCACTTCAGAGCATATAATTGATTGCTCAACTATAATGGTACAAAACAACCATAATGATTCTTCAGTAGATTATTGACTACTGGAAATAAAACTACCCTGTGGTGTGGCATACTTGAAAGTCATCGGGACAAGAGTACAAAAAAGAAATTTTAAAGAGATAAGTTCACCATCCTCTTTTAGCCATGGGGAAGTTGCAAGTACAACCATATGATATTCAATGAAAGCAGTCAATAATAAAGTCTATTCAACAAAATGAAACGTTATATCAAGAATTCTTAATATTTGAACCTTAGACAGAAAAAATATATAGAAAGGATCATTCATTTAACAATCAGTTTGAAATTACTAACAGGCCAATTCTTCCTTTTTTACACCTATCCAAAAGTTCTCGACAATCAGCAGTGTAAAAAAAATACCAGGATCTCCGAGTCCATGAATTCAACAAAAGGTGAAAAGAGTATTGATAAACCTCATGTAGTACACAATTTGCATTTACTGACAGTATTATTTATACAAAATTCAATTTTACAATTAAAATGTGAGAAATGAACAAATATTGATTCAACAGTTTTGCCACTGTCTCAAGTTCAGAAGAAAAACCGGAAATAATCCAATTGAAAAGGCAGATAAATGACATCAGAATAAATAGTCAGGAATACTAACCATAGGGAGGTGGGAGAAAACCTATCATACCCATCTTCTCGATCAAAAATTGGATTACAGATCCACTAAAATATGCTGAGTAAGTGAGACATGGAATTAGAGGTATTACATAAAAAACTGCTGGCCTGAAAGAAAGAGCATAAGTCAGACCATTTCTGTTTATTTCACTGCCATTTACCACCTTTTTTCCAATCAGAAAGTCACTAAAATACAGAAAAAAAAAAGAGGACTTTAATGTGAGAAAAAAGAGCAAAGAGACAACAATCTATAGTTCCATTTGGCATGCTATCACCATTAATCTCCTGCAAGACAGTTTCAAGTCTTCTTGTAAACAAAAAGAAAAAATGAAAGAAAACACTTAAAAATAATAAAGGAAATAAGTGCCAAAAGATCCGACCCACAAAAAAAAAAAAAAACAGAGAAACAAGGTGTGAACTCTCAAAATGTTCCAAAGTTCTAAGACATGCCATCAACAAGCTGCACTTTGGATCCAATGAAACAACAGCCCAAACCATGAGCAGCAGAAAACAACATGATGCATTTCAACAGAATCAACAGTCAATTAAGTGGATCACAAGGAGCGGTTCTTGAAAATAATTCAGAAATAGAATATTTGATATTGTCTTTCAATTAATTGAAGCCTCTTCTCAAAAAGTTAACGATGTAAGGAAGGTCAGCTTGATGGCAACTGTTGTGTTAGGTTCAACATGATGTGTGTTGTAAAGAAATCTGAAAGACATTTGAAGATGACAACACGCCTATCTTCCAGGGAGGCTCCAAAACAATGCTAAAGGGTTACTCAAATGGAAGTACAGCATACTTGAATGGTGAAAAATCAGCCAGAGCTTATATTTTGAGGCTACTACCATTGCAGTGTACTAAAATTTATTAAAAACTCGCCAAAGGTAAACGCCTCGCATACTTGGGATACATAAATAGACATGAATCACCCAAGAGCTGATATTTTGAGGCATGCTTCAACATGTAGAGAAAAGATAGCATTTCAAAGTCGCTGTAAGAGATATTAACATCTTAACAAATTTAGGGAGTCTCCAAATACAACATCAGAAACCAGAAACGAGATACATGCAACTTCTACATGATAAGCAGATGGGAAGAAAAATTCAAGCCAACATTCACAAGAAGGAATTTGATTGTGATCCATCAAAATCAGTACCTGGGTGATTGATGATGATCATAGGACTTGACAGATAGGGAAAAGAAGATCCATGCAGGAAGCATAGATGCCAACACAATAAAGGTCAGAAACCCTCCACCGAGCCCAGCTACCAGATAGGCCTGCCTTTACTATAGTTAGCAAATTTTTGAAACTACCAAAATCTAGAAGCCACAAAGATTTCTTCTAAATAGTAAACTGAATACCGAAGTTATGCAAGCATAAAATCCAAATGCTCCCCAAAACCTTGCTTCTTCAGATAGAGCCTACAAAATACACTCCATTTCAGATATCTGCTAGCTTCAGTGATGGATGGTGCTCCTGCATTAGATTTAACACCCATCCAGAGGACGCATACACAACTCCAACAAACTCCAAGTAAGGCATAATTCTACCAAGCAATTTAAAATAAGGGGGGAAATATATGATTAGCCATACAACGCAAATCAAAGAGTCCAATGAATCAAATCACTAACAAATGTGGTGGGATTGCATATTTTATGTAAAGTTTATCTTATGAAGATTGCAATTTGACCCATTAAAGGGGAGTCTTGGAAAGAGAATTTGGAAGCAATCTTGCCATTCTACCTTTTAACATGAAGTTGCCTGCTGTTCTCAGGGCTCAAAACGCAACCTTGTTGGTTGCAAGCCACGAGTTTATTTTTACCATTGTGCCAAGCAATGACCCATAGTTAACATCATAAGGAAAGAAACAAACTTTTACAAGAGAGAAGTAAAACGTGTCCATCTTTCATATAAAGTAGCTGATGCAATTCAAGAAAACAGTTTTCATTCAACAAAATAGTTTTCAGCAATTCAATTTAGGAGAGCTTTTTACAATTATCAAATATCCTAATTAGACCTAAGATTACAATTAATGCTTTACTTTTCAATGAGGCTCTATTAAATGAGAAGCTCAACAATACAGTAGTAAAAGTAAAGAAAGTGACCATAAATTGGCCACTGATCTCTACTAAATGCCACGCATATCAAATGTTTGCTCATCCATAGCAATCAGAGGACCTCTTTCCCCATTTATGAAAACAACTTATCTTCTGATCATGTTTCTGTATTGGTTTTCAATTCCTAATAAATTGGTTTTCATCTTATTTTCTCATATTTTGATGCAGACTTGCATTCAGATCAATTATTTTGAAATTTCTTTGCATTGATGAAGTCAGTAAATGTTGCTGCACAACTTGAATACCATATTAAATGGCATCCTCACTCTTATTAGTAACCAAAGATATATTCCAAATGAATATGCAACCTAAAATGTAAAGCTAGAAAAAATCCCGATTTGCAAGCACTTCTAGTCATGTGTGTTAAATGTAACAAGCATGGCCTGAATAAGTAATCAATTGAAAATTATATGATATCTAATTGTACCTCGGATTTATTGATGACTGAAACATCTTGTGAGGGGGGGGAACAACCCCAAACAGTTCTTGGAATCAGCAAACCAGCAACTGAGCTTGGGACAAACATCAGGAATGCCAGGTATGGACGTGCAAACCTGCATTAGAATCTTGCATGTCAAAGAGAACCATGACCAACAGTTATAACATCATCCTCTAGTTACTTCTGAGTAACAGAAGACATTCATGGTGTCCCATGGAAGTTCATCATTATAACATCATCATCCTATAGAAGTTCATATTTCTGTTGAATACAATGAAACTACTGAAAAAGACCATGACCAGCAGTTATGGAGACCCCACGCTCACAACTGGTGAAATTTTTCCCATTTGAAATTCCAGGGAGAATAAAAGAAAAGAAACAGAGAACAAACTCACCAGCTCATCGCATAACTAGTGAAGAACAGTCTCACAGTGGCAAAGATTACTGGGAAAATAATAGCCAATATAATTCCAGCAGCATGGAAAAGCATTCCTTGAAAGTAAACAAATTCTGAGTATTATTCACAAAATCTTCAATATGCATGTCTTGTGTTGTGTGTATGGGGTATCAGAGCATGGAGATTCAGATGAAAAAAATTCATATAGAAATCAGCAGTAGAGAGTTAACCTTTCACAAAATCATAGAAGGTTGCAAAACAAGAACGTGACCTAGAATCCCAAAAATGCAAAAGGAATGGCATGACAAGAAAAATGACAATGGGAATACTATGAAGTACCAGAGCTACCCTTCTTGAATAGAATATCTGGAAAAAAAAACATTAAAGATATAAGGACAATGTTATGAATTAATCAAGGTCACAATAAGATCACACAGTGAGTCATAAATAAGTTAAAATTTAAGTACAAATAATGAAATTGGATAGAGCAGATATCATAAATTTTGCAGCATACAATGAACCATGATAAGAAATCAAAGAAAACAGCCCTCTCATCCTTGTAGTCATTGATTGAAGCTTTAAGATATTCTCTCTCTCGAGCACTTTGTAGCTTAGAAGAATTTGTGAAGGCTTTTAGTATGCTGAACAAATTGTCTCCACGTGCTTGCATGATCCCAGGTCTGGTGTGAGTACATGCAGATGCATAAGAGGATGCGTTTAAGAATAAAGTGACAAAAGAATTCCAATGAAATATTTATATGACGAAATGGCAGAAGTAAAGCATACAGTAATTTGTCCAATGTATCATAGGATGTATGGTAGTAATAACCACCAAGAAGAAAGATAATATCCAGGCTTGGAATGTTTCCGTGATCATGGGAAAATATTCTGTAATCTGTATCTCCAGGAATAGCATGAAAGACATCCTACATAGAGAAATAGATCACTAGAATTGAAACAATTAAATGCAAACAGCAGTCAAGCGCAGCAGATAGGTATTGGGATAAGCCACATTAATATGTTAGGAGGGTTTTATCCTGGCCCAAATGATGTGAAACAAAATTATATGAATGTTATTTGTTTGCCTGTTTCCTTTACAAGTAATCATATAATAAAACACTCATCAGAATGTTTTGAAGTTAATTTTCAAAACCAAGAAAAGAAAAGAAAACCTGAACAGCACTATGTGCCATGGGATATACTGCAGACTCTGCATATAATTGAGAAGGCCAAGACCCAGGTCCAGATTGGCAGACTAAATCTGTTAATACAACAGTATTCACATTAGCACAGAGTAGCAGGACCATTACACGCAACTCAGGACCATTAGAAAAGGTCGAAAACATATGTTACCAACTAACAACAGATGAAGTTGTTGTAAAATCATTAAGGTTGAATTGAAACATATGTTTCAATTCATTTCTTATATTTCCATATCTGGCAGCTTAGGAAGTGAGTGATGTCAAGAACATGGTAAAATCATTATGATATTATGTGAATTTACGTTGAACTAACTTTAAGATGCTTCCTGGATCAATCATGATGTAAGAAAGAAGTTGTATGTCATGTAGTTCACAGGCTGCTTTACATTTTCTTCTCTAAATCCAGTTCCCTTTTCTCCAAATCATTGAGTCAATGTACCATATGCATTCTAAAAAGGCTGAAGAAAAGTTAACATTCAAATTGGATCACATCCTACCAGGTCCAGATGTCCCAGATGCTTCCACATTTATAGAAGCTCCAATTGAATCACGCCATTTATGTGTCTTCATGAAGCCATGTGCACCCTGAAACACCATAATCAACCAACCTCTTTTAGTCTTGAAAATGAGAGAGGTGAAATAGAAAATAACTAGTGAAATAATGGTCTATTAAATGTTTTTTTTACTAGATATTTGTCGAGGTTGTCTAACAAAGTAGGAAAAAGAAAACTGCATTCAATATCTTCAGAAATATGATTGGTCCACAATGGAAACCTCGAGAAGTGTTTTAAAAAGCTAATCACATAGTAATATTGCTTGCGAATAGATCCTATACCAACATAAAAAGTTCTTCTGCGCCGTTAAAAAGAAAAATAATAGGTCGAGGAGGAATCCAGCCCGATTCTGCAGTAACTCTAGCTAATTCCAGCATTGATGCTGCAAAACAAGCAAACATGCAAACGGAAATGACTAAGCATGAAAATTCATAATCAACAAGTACGATTGAGATATTTAAGGCAGTCCAAGTGGTTAAGATATATAATTACTCACCAACACATGAACCACAATCACCAGCTCCTGGTGAACCAAGAGGACTATCAAAATGGCCATTAATTAAAACAGACGGGTCAGTTTCTTGCGAATCTGCTGACGATATCCTGTCATTAAGTAAAAGTGAGTCCACAATGGTGTTTTCCAAAAATGTAAGATAAAAATACAACCTTTGTCATGTCACAAGGCATACACATTATAGCCAATTATAATACCACATATGTAAACTACAAGTGATTTAAGCCTTTAAGGTTTAGATGTGTGATGCATCTTATCTTCGGTGTGATGCCTAATAATTCATAGGAGTGATTTCTAGGAGCCCTAGTGTGATGCTAGGTTTGCTTTCTTCCTTTTTAGCCTACTTGAGCCTAGTTCCTTGTTCATTTACATTTCTAGAACACAACCTTAAGCTAAACACACCCCATTACCCACCTAAAGCCTATTTTCCCATTTCCTAACCTATCAATTCTATAACTAATAAAACATAGTAGTTAGGAACTGTAATCGAAGACCCTGCATAAAAAACATAATGTGGTACCTTTATTGTTATTTTCTGAGGTAAGAAGAAAAAAAAATTAAACATTTTCCCTTCACATGATTCAGCTTCCTGGCTTTAGTTCCAGCAGTGAACAGCGAAGTTTTAAATGTCTGATTCCTTTAAGTGAAATTTTCCATGTTGCACTAAGTTACTTACAGATGTATGCATGCAGTCGGAGAACACTTTGGGGTGTGAACACCCATCCGAACAAGTAGGGTCAATAGTTCAGCATTTAGGCCATGACATTTTGAAACAAAAAAATCTTTAACCCAGAAAATGACAAGCTAGATAGTCTCCTGTCACCAGGCTCACCAACCAACCTTGGCTTTGATTTTTATTATTCCTACCAGATTCGGTGCTGGATAACTTATATGTAATAACTCCAGGACCACAATATCTTGACAAAGGTATATGGCCCATTCCATTGAAATGGAAGACACAAGGTTCCTTGGAGGATGTAAGAAAATCCCACAGAAAAATACCGGTCCCCGAATGAAAGCTAATTGTAACTACACTCATACTTAATGGGGAAAAAAGTCTCATTCCTCGGATGATTCTAACTAACACTAATTGAACGTCAGGACATGAAACACAGACTCAAACAGGCAACAGAATTTCAGCAAGAAGTAAAGAGATTACCTGGCAACAATATTTATATGGTTTCTATAAGAGAAAGACATGCTGTGCCCTAGAACCATCATATTAAATGTACCATTAACAGTTGCCTCTTCAACCTCAATTCTGCAAAGTTTAAAAAAAATGACAAGGGTGAATAAACCAAACTCATAGTTAAATTCTCTCTAAAAACCGAACCATACCGGCGAACCTGATATTGGATTCAGCTCTCTCCTTTAGCATTTCTAACTGTTCTTTAATATACACCGCCGCTTTTCTTAATCCGGGACGCCCTTCCTTTAGTTTTTCAAAGTCAAAGACAATTAAAAGATAATTAAATAATTATATACATGCAAAGACAGTGAGGGGGGGACTGACTTGACGGCCGTCTTTGGTTAGAACTGCAACATGTTGGATGGCTCTGGCCTCGGAGAAGCGATCGAGAGGGGCGTCGATCTCGAGAGGCGTGATGAATTTCATGTGAATTGTGGAGTAAACAAGAACCGATATGAGACTGAAGATGGTCGCTAGAAAGAAGAGGAATTTGAATCCAGCTACATCTCTTGAGCTCAGCCTCAACGCCATTTCTGTATCTCTTTTTCCTTTCTCCTATGGAAATTGTCTTCCGACACTGGAACGGAAAACACGATGACAAGGAATTCTTATATTATGTGCGCGTGTGTGGAGGAGTTGTACGAGTTTAGCTTTTACTTTATTTTGATGCTTTAAAAGTATTTAAAAATAAATAAATTTTTTTATTTAAAATTATTTTTTATTTTAAAATTATTTTAATAAACTAATATTAATAACAAATTTAAAAGATATATTAATTTAATTATAAATAAAAAATATTTTTAAAAAAAAACCACTGGTACTCTTTTAAAATTGATGTTATGCTGTGTTTTTTTTATTAATATGGGTATTGGGCTAATTTGTGTATATCTTAACTAATCTTCCATGTTTTTAAATTAATAACTATATAATTTAAATTTAAAATTAAAAAAAAAAAGCAAATTTTTTTATCTCAACGTCTGGTATCCCGTGTTTTGTTATTACTTGTCAGTGGCGAACTAAACGGGCAGTTGGTATTCCCTTTCCTTCTCCACTACGTTAACGTTTGCTGGTGTTGAAATTCTGTGGGCTAATCTTATGGGCCAAAGCTATGTTTGTTTTGGGCTTTAATTGCCTTAAAGACAAGCTAGAGCCGAACTCGAATTACACGTTGCATGTTGCAGCCACTCTACCAAATCTATAAATTTTATTAATTAGGCTCCAAATATTTCAAAAACCTTTCAATAAGATCTTTTTGTCAATGCTCGTCGATGATTTTATCGAATATTTTCAAATTAATGTCCTTTTAGTACATAAATATGGACATTAGACTGAAAACATTGAGGTTTATTAACTTTGTCATCGAATTTCCTTTAAATTAACACTATTTTAGTGTATAAAATATGCAAAATAGCATAGTTTTTAGATTCGGCCCAGTCCAAGACCCGGGTTTTGACTGGGTGGTCATTTTTTTAAATCAAAACGACATCGTTTTAGTAAAAAACCCATCAACGGGTTGCAACCGGGTTTTTGACCAGGTCAACCCGCCAGGTTAGCCGGGTTACATCGGGTTTTTTTTTCCTCTGTTTTTTCTTCAATCAAGCCCGGTTTCAGTCCCGAGTCGGCTAGGTTTTAAAACTATGCAAAATAGGCTTTGATAGTTAGAGAATTGACAAATGTAGGAGATATTTGATACCAAATTGATAAGATTTATAAGTTTTGGATGTGATTGAAAATAAGTATATAGGTTTCCTTGATTGTATTTTTTTTTCTCTTGCTGATTTATAACACGTGTACATTTATCTTGTTATTTGATTGGATGTAGCAAGAGTAGCTATAAAAGAACAAATGAAAATTTCTAAATCACCATTTGATTTGATGGAATCAAGCAATTAAATACGAGTGGCTTTCAACGAACTAATTTGAAGAGGAATTATTTAGAATATTCGGAGTTGGACTCTTTTTTCTCGCCAAGGAAAAAAACATGGAATCTATGAATTTATTTCACAATTACATTCTGTTTATACCTAATAATTTATCCCAAATCGGAATATAAGCTTTGTCAAATTTATATCCAGGCCCTGGTATTTTTATATTTTGAAACACTACATGTTACAAATTTAAGGTATGATCAATTTGAGGTTACAAAATAATTTTAAATATATATATATTAATATTGATGGTTTTTAATTTAAATATTGTAGATTTAACTACTGCTATTACATCATGAAATAAATAATACTTTATATAAAAATATTTTTTATTATTTCATTAAACTATCTACAATCACGTATGAAATACATCCGACAAGGACTACAGTTTCCTTGGTTTCTTAAGCGCGCAACAACATCGGGTAAAATATCATCATGAATAAAATTGGGATTGCAATCAAATTCTGCAAATACTATGTCATTAAACGATCTCCGTCTAATTTATGTAATGTCATTGAATAATATTAAACACTAATTTTTTAAATAAAACATAATTAAAAATTAAAAATAAATTTTTTATTTTATTTTATCAGATTGAACTCTATTAAATATATTTATCTTTAAACCAAATCTAATTCAACTAATATAAAAAAAAAATGATCCACCATTCATGTAAACAGTGGAGTCACTCTCCACGTAAGCAGTGAAGAGTTGTTTCTTCTCACCTTGAGTTGCAAACGTAGATAACAATAAGGGTCATGAACAGTAAATGATTTTTTTTTTCATTACCAAACATATTATTTTTGTGTTTTACTTCAAACACAGACGTAACCTCCTCGTAATCAAACGTACTCTATGTATCTCTCTTTGAAATCTTGCTGAGGATACACCACTAATTTGACATTTGATGGAGAGCTGGGTTTTTTATTTATTTTAAGAACTAATATTCATATAAATAAATAAATAAATAAAAGGTTATGAACATTGAAGATATTGATAGCGATTGAAATTATGATGTCAGGTGATTTTTAATATTCAATGTTAAACTGCGCGCTTTCAAGTCTCTAAAGGTTCCCTCCTCGTTTAAAAATTCTTTAAATACTTCAGCATTTTTGCCAATCTTGCAGCAACTGCCACGTGGCGATCGCATCAAATCTAAGGTCAGAAGACCGTCAGAAAGAGACAAGACAGTAAAGACAGCAAAGTGGAGTAGCAAACTCCAAAAACATAACGCAGTTATCCTTGCTTCTGTCGTAGGCAGAAAGAATTCAGTAGTTCCATTTATTTCACGCGCTACTCGAGACTGTGGAACACACACAGTTTCAACGACATTCTTGGAGTTTCCAAAACAAAGATATTAATGCGACTGAGGTATGTTCTACTAATCCATGTCATGGATAAATGGGGTGATTAGTATAGAAATTTTAAAAAAATTATGAATTAAAATAAAAAATATATGAGATTGGGTATTAAAAATAAAAAATATATATTTTAATATAATTTTAAATAAAAAATATTAAAATTATTTTACACCATTATTCCAAATACTTAATAAATGAGATTGGGTATGTCGCCATCCTCTGATTGTATTCCAGTTATTATTTTTCTGAAACATTTCACATGCATTTCCTTCTCAGGTCGTGATCATTTTTTGAAAAATAAAAAAGTACAGAAGCAACACAAATGAGAGAGAAGGATATATATTGAAGGCAAAATAGTTCAGTTGTAATTAAGGATAAATTTGATATTTTAATAATAGTTATTTTTTAAAATATTTTTAATTTAAAAATATATTAAAGTAATATATTTTTTATTTTTTAAATTTTATTTTTGACGTTAATACATCAAGACAATCTAAAAATAATTAATTTAAAATAAAATACTCTTCTGAATTTTTCAAGAGTGTTTTTAAAACTAAAAAATAATTAGGGTAATAAAATGAATTTTCAATATATTTTATATTATTAATTAAATTAATTTTATCCCTGTAAAATGAGAAAGTTTATAATCTATTAATTAACGTGCTGAATCTATTTTTTTAAGTCACATGAGTGAACAAGTACTGTACTCTATAAATCTTAAGAGGTATAGTTTAATTGATCAGACCTTAAATTTATTTTTTAGAGATCATTAGTTCGAGTCTCATAAATTTTAGAGTCACTGGAGGTTTAAATGGTTATTAATTTTAAAACTTACGAGATTAATTAAAATACATAAATTAATAATAATAATAAAAAAATATTAAACTCTATGAACATATCCATCGTATATAAAGCACGCGACAAATAAAATATATATATTTTTTAACAACTTCACGTGAGACCGGATCTCCCACCCTCTTATAAACATCCATTTTCTCCTGTCTTAGGTGACCCTCCACCTTTACTAGGATCATTTTTTTATATAATATTAAATCATATGCATGTTTGGCTATGTTAATTTAAAACGAAAAATCAACATGATGATAAATTAAAATTTTAGTCATTTTGTAAGAATAAAATTAAATCAATTAAAAATACAATAAAAAATTAAAAACTCACGTCATTATATAAGATTAATATACTACTTTATAAAATGCGATGGTCACTCATATTTAAAATTAAAATCATATTGAATTTTATAATTTCAGCATGAGTGCTTTAATATATAATATGAATATATTTTTAAAAAACTATTAAAGATGGTTAGGAAAGTGTTCTCAAACGGCATTTGGATAATAAAAAATTCAAAAAAAAAATAACTTTGTGACTGGACAACAAACTTACAGGCTCATGAGTTTGGGTTGAAGCTTTGGTTAATAAAATATATTTGCTATCGAGTTTTTGTTTAATCATTAATTTTTTATTCATAAAATATCTCGATACATAAACTAGTATATTAATTATACGGTAATAATGAATTTAATCACAAGTAATTCGTGAATCATGAATATTTATGGATATGTTTATGAATACAAATATTCATCATAATTAATAAATACCAATGAATTATGAATAATGTTTTGGATCTCAAGTCATGTAAATAAGTGTTTTTAATGAGTGAAAAGTGTGATTTTTTTTTGAGTTTTTTTTTTTTGATTTACGTGAGTGTCTGAGCTAGCTTGCGCGCACCACGACTAATCCCATGGTCCACTGAACACCCTGCAAACCCAGTGGGCATGTAAGGCACCGCGGGGGTGACAGGCGTGCACATGAGGACTCGAACCCAGAAGCAGCAGAAGAAGACAAGCCCCTCCCACCGCTAGGCCAAGACCCTCGGTGCAGTTCTTTTATTTATTTGTTGTTGGTTTTTTTAGACTTGATATTTAGCTCGTTTTTTCTGCTCTATAACTTAGTTTTGGTCTTTATAGATAGATATTTAGTACAATTCATTTGAAATCAATGAATCTTATTTTAAAATATACTTAGACAACGAGGAGTTGCTAAAATCCTTAAAGTCTTATTGAAGTTAATTCATTATTTTATATAAAGTGCGAAGCGATAAAGTATTATAAATAAATAATTTATAATTAATAATAACAAAAATTTCAACTTGGTTATATTTTTATGTCCAAGTATATACTTTATACTTGTTTGATATAAATATCATAATTATGTTTTAATTTTTTTATACTATTTTGTTTAGTAATTATAAACTAAACAAATAGGCAAACCTATTTAGTCATACGATGATTTTGTGATTATCAAACAACAAAAATACACATTAAAATCATTATATATAAAAATATTAAAATTCAAATGCAATAACTAATGGATTTAAATGGCAATTTCTACTCCTGAATGGTGGGGCCGGGGGCACCAAACCACGCCTCCATCCTCCCGTGATCTCATTCCTTCCTGTGCGCTCTCAAATATATTTTTTTTCAAAAAAAAAAAAAAAAGTTGACTATATTAGACGCTTATAATTTTTGTATCTTAATTAATTCAGTCCCTTGTTACGATCGCTATATCAAAGGCTGTGGTCAGCAACAAGGTTGTCAAAAACGCTTTTTTGACACGACACGGAATATGCAATATAAACTCGACTCGTAAACTCGAATCGTAAAATCGTAAAATCGCAAGTAAAATTTTTTAACTAAAAATCGTAAAATCGCAAGTAAAATATTTTAACTAAAATCGTAAAATCGCAAGTAAAATATTTTAAACAATACAAATATCCAAACATCTAAAAATACATAATTCAAATAAAAGTAAAATAAACAATACAAATATCCAAACATCTAAAAATACATAATTCAAATAAAAGTAAAATAAACAATACAAATATCCAAACATCTTAAAATACATAATTCAAATAAAAATTCATACATATCCATAGTATTTCAATAACTAAAAGTTAACACACCTAAAACAAACAGTCTGTAGGTGTGTCATGTAAACTAAACACACCGTCATTACCTTTGTCTCCTTCATTATTCCTAAAACAGTTATCAAAATCATTACCATCTAAAGGAACATTAGTGCTACTACTAGTACCAGCACCGATATTAGGAACATTAGTGCTACTACTAGTACCAGGACCAACACCAATATTGT